>Ga0209012_1000207_pt1 | contig 94271 bp, 85 predicted proteins | sample RS3BMetagenome_FD_184735 | JGI IMG/M metagenome (GOLD analysis project Ga0209012, IMG submission 184735) | Ferric oxide microbial mat and aquatic microbial communities from Rainbow Spring, Yellowstone National Park, USA - RS3B (SPAdes) (version 3) ... | reverse complement strand
TGGGCGAACGCCGCCGCCACGAGGCGGTCGGGCTCGGCGAGGGCGATCAGACACTTTCGCAGGTCGCCGGGCGGGATGATGTGGAGCAGCTCGCGCAGCCGTCCCGACGAGCCGCCGTCGTCCGCCACCGACACGATGGCCGTCACGTCGTCGGTGTAGGTGCGCACGGCGCGCAACGTCACCGCCAGACCGTGGCCACCCCCGATGGCGACGACGCGGGGACCGGACGGGTTCACCGGTCGACGTCCCGGTGGAAGACGGTCGTCGGCAGTCCGTGGGCGTCGAGTCGCCGGGAGAGCTCCTCGGCCAGCACCACCGAACGGTGGCGTCCCCCGGTGCAGCCCATGGCCACCGTCAGGTACGACTTCCCCTCCTTCATGTAGGCCGGGATCAGCATGGTCAGGAGATCGTCCACCTTGTCGAGGAACGCCACCGTCTCCACCCGGTCGAGCACATAGGCCCGGACCTCGGGCTCGAGGCCGCTGTGGGACCGCAGCGACTCGTCCCAGTAGGGGTTGGGCAGGAACCGGCAGTCGAACATCAGGTCGACGTCGAGCGGCACGCCGTGCTTGAAGCCGAAGGAGACCACCGAGGTCTGCATGGTGCTCCCGGGCTCCTCGCCCCCGAAGACCTCGAGGAGGCGCGTGCGCAGCTGGTTGGTATTGAGCTCACCGGTGTCGACCACCAGATCGGCCCGGTCGCGGAGCCCGGACAGGAGGGCCCGCTCGTCGGCGATGGAGTCCACGACACCGCGGGCGGCCTGGGGGTGCCGGCGACGGGTGCCCTCGAACCGGCGGATGAGCACGTCGTCGGCGGCGTCGAGGAACAGGATCCGCACCCGGTTCCGGGCGGCGAGGAGGGCGTCGATGGCCGGGAGCACGTCGTCGAGGTCGCCTCCGCCCCGTCCGACGACGAAGGCCACGCGCTCCATCTCCGAACCGGTCCCGTCGACCAGCTCGGAGACCTTGGTGATCAGGGCCGACGGCATGTTGTCGATGACGAACCACCCCACGTCCTCCAGGGTGGCGGCGGCCGTGGACCGCCCCGCACCGGACATCCCGGTCACCACCAGGTACTCGCTCATCGGTCCACTCTCGTGCCTCGGTCGGTCATCGGTCCGTCGGTCCTCCCCGTCGGTTCATCCCCCCGGGGACAGGGGCGTGTGCAGGCGCTCGAACACCGCCGCTCCCACCTCGGCCGGTAACCACGATAGGCCCAGGAGCTCGTCCCGACTGGCCTTGCGCAGTTCACCGAGTCCCCCGAACTGCTCCACCAGCCGGGTCCGGCGCTTGGGCCCGAGGCCGGCGACACCGTCGAGCGCACCCACCGTCATGCGTTTGCCCCGCAGGGTCCGGTGGTACGAGATGGCGAAGCGGTGGGCCTCGTCCCGGAGCCTCTGCAGCAGGTAGAGGGCCTCGGACTGGCGCGGTAGCCGGACCGGCACCGACGAACCGGGGAGGTAGACCTCCTCGAAGCTCTTGGCCAGGGACGCCACCGGTACCCGGTCGGACAGACCCAACCGGTCGAGCACCCGGGTGGCCACGTGCAGCTGCCCGAGTCCGCCGTCGATCAACAGGAGCTGGGGCGGATAGGCGAACCTCCTCCGGGTGGGGACGGGCGCGGAGGCCACGGTCCCGTCACCACCGGAGGCCGGATGTCCCCCGGCCACCTCGCGCTCCTCGTCGAGGAGGGCGGTGAGCCTCCGGGTGAGTACCTCCTCCATGGCGGCGTAGTCGTCGTTGCCGGCGACGGTCGCCACCTTGAAGTGGCGGTAGTCGCTCTTCTTCGGCAGGCCGTCCTCGAACACGACCATGGAGCCCACGTAGTCGGTGCCCTGCAGGTGGCTCATGTCGTAGCACTCGATGCGCAGCGGGGCCTCGGGCAGGTGGAGTTCGCGCTGCAACGACCCGAGGGCCCGGGCGCGGCTGTTGTGGTCCGAGGTCCGCTGCAGCCGGTGGCGCACGAAGGCCTCGCCCGCGTTGCGGCCCACGGTGTCGAGCAGGGCCGCCTTCGGGCCCCGGACAGGTACCCGCACGGTCACCGGGCCACCCCGGCGTCCGGCGAGGTAGGCGTCCACGGCGTCGGCGTCGGCCGGCAGGGTCGGCACCAGGATCTGGCGGGGCACCCCGGATCCCGCATCGGCGTACACGTCGACCAGGATGCGCTCGATCAGTTCCGGAGGGGTCAGGTCCTCGACCTTGTCCACGAACAGGGCGGACCGCCCGACCACCCGGCCGGCCCGTACGTGGAACACCTGGACGGCCGCCTCCAATTCGTCCTCGGCCAGGGCGAGGACGTCGAGGTCCTCGGGTCGGTCGAGTTCCATCTGGCGGACGGCGTCTGCCGTCCGGACGGCCTCGAGCTTGTCGCGCAGGACGCCGGCCCGCTCGAAGTCGAGTCCGGCCGAGGCCGTGTGCATCGCCCGCTCGATCTCCCGCTCCAACGATCCGGTGTCGCCGCCGAGGAACGTGGCCAGGTCGGCGACCATCCGGTCGTACTCCTCGTGGGTCACCTCGCCCACGCACGGCCCCGAGCACCGTTCGATGTGGAACAGCAGGCACGGTCGGCCCAGGCGCTCGTGGGTGCGGAACTTGGCGTCCGAACAGGTCCGCACCGGAAACGAGCGCAGCAGCAGGTCGAGGGTGCCCCGGATGGCCCCGACGTTCGGGTAGGGCCCGAAGTACCGCACGCCCTTGCGCTTGCGACCGCGGACCACGGCCGGCTTGGGCCACTCGTCACCGACCGTGAGGGCCAGCCAGGGGTAGCTCTTGTCGTCCTTCAGTCGGACGTTGAACCGCGGTTGGAACTGCTGGATGAGGTTGTGCTCGAGGAGCAGGGCCTCGGCCTCGGTCCCGACCACCATCCACTCGACGTGGTCGGCGGCCGTCACCATCTGCGCGGTACGGGTGGCCAGGTTGCCCGGGTCCTGGAAGTAGGAGTTGATGCGCGAGCGCAGTGACTTGGCCTTGCCGACGTAGAGGATCCGACCGTCGGCGTCGACGAATTGGTACGAACCCGGCTGGTCGGGGACGCTGCCGGGGAGGGGTCGGGTGGCCACGCCACCAGTGTGCCGTGTCCAGACACCGCTCCGGGTCGACCGGAGGGAGCGCCTGGAACCTCGGTGGAACGCAAGCGACCACCCGAGGCCGTACACTGGTGGGACGCCGGCCTGGTTTCCGGCGACATCTACCGCTCCGGGGCCGACATCCCCGCGGATGGGCGACCAGGCTGTCCCCGCCGGCCACTGACCGGAGCGCCTCCCCGAGGAGGTCACACCTCATATGCTCCGACTACAGACCGCTCTACCCGACGCGTACTCGTCCGCCTCCCCGGAAGCGTTGGCCGATCGCATCCGGGTCGCCAAGGAGACGCTGGGTTCCCGGGTCGTGATCCTCGGACACCACTACCAGCGGGACGAGGTCATGGCCTGGGCCGACGCCCGCGGGGACTCGTTCGGCCTGTCCCGCATCGCCGCCGGTCAGTCCGAGGCCGAGTTCGTCGTCTTCTGCGGGGTCCATTTCATGGCCGAATCGGCCGACATCCTCACGGGTGACCACCAGCAGGTGCTGCTGCCCGATCTCAACGCCGGCTGCTCCATGGCCGACATGGCCGACATCGACACGGTCGAGGAGGCCTGGGAGACCCTGGCCGCGACGACCGACATCGACCGGGTGGTCCCCGTGACCTACATGAACTCGTCGGCCGCGCTCAAGGCGTTCGTGGGCCGCCACGGCGGAGTGGTCTGTACGTCCTCGAACGCCCGGGCCGTGCTGACCTGGGCCCTCTGTGACGACGGCACCGGCGGGCGCCGGGGCGACCAGGTCCTGTTCTTCCCGGATCAGCACCTGGGCCGCAACACCGGCTTCGAACTGGGCTACACGGCGGCCGACATGGCGGTGTGGAACCCCCGACTGGCGTCGGGCGGGCTCGACGACGCGACCCTCAAGTCGGCGACACTGCTCCTGTGGAAGGGGCACTGCTCGGTCCACCAGAGGTTCCGGCCCGCCCACGTGGAGGCCTTCCGCGCCGAGCACCCCGACGGCATCGTGGTCGTGCACCCCGAGTGCGCGCACGACGTGGTCGAGGTCGCCGACCAGGTCGGCTCCACCGACTTCATCATCAAGGCCGTCGCCGAGGCCCCGGCCGGATCGGTGATCGGGGTCGGCACCGAGATCCACCTGATCAAGCGCCTGGACGACGAGACGCCGGACAAGACGGTCGTCTCCCTCGACCCGCTGGTGTGCCCCTGCTCCACGATGTTCCGCATCGACGCCGCCCATCTGGCCTGGATCCTCGAGGGTCTGGTCGAAGGAGAGGTCCGGAACCGGATCGTGGTCGACGAGGACACCGCCACGTGGGCCCGGGTGGCCCTGGAGCGCATGCTCGCCACCACCTGACGCCCAACGCCGTCCGGCGGGGGACACGGGATTCAGGAGGCTGCGGCCTTCTTCGCCGGGGCCTTCTTCGCAACGCGCTTCTTCGCCACGGCCTTCTTCGCAACGCTCTTCTTCGCAAGGCTCTTCTTCGCCGGGGCCCGCTTCGCAACGCTCTTCACCGCCGGAGTCGTCGCGGTCCGTGTGGCGGTGGACCGGACGCCTCCGGAGGCGGCGGCCCTCGCCGTCGTCTCCTCGACAGGCGGCGCCGCACCCCCGTGGAGGGACGAACCCGGAACCCCCGGCGTGCCGCCGTTCGTGACCGGCGCGTCGCCCGGTCGGTCGGTGCCGGGCCGTGCCCCGAGGATGGGGGCCAGCACCTGGCCGGTGTAGCTCTCCCCCACCGTCGCCACCTGCTCGGGACTCCCCTCGGCCACCACGGTGCCGCCACCGTCGCCGCCCTCGGGACCCATGTCGATGATCCAGTCGGCGCTCTTGATGATGTCGGTGTTGTGCTCGATCACGATGACCGTGTTGCCCTGGTCGACCAGACGGTCGAGTACGTCCAGGAGCTTGCGGACGTCGTCGAAGTGGAGGCCGGTGGTCGGCTCGTCCAGGACGTAGAGGGTGGTGCCGGTCGACCGGCGGCTGAGCTCGGACGCCAGCTTGACCCGTTGGGCCTCGCCCCCGGACAGGGTGGGGGCCGACTGGCCCAGGCGGATGTAGCCGAGTCCGACGTCCACCAGCGTCTGGAGGTGGCGGGCGATCGGCGGCTGGGCGGCGAAGAACCCGAGGGCCTCCTCGCACGACAGGTCGAGCACGTCGGCGATGGTCTTGCCCCGGAAGGTGACCTCCAGTGTGTCCCGGTTGTAGCGGGCCCCGTGGCACACCTCGCAGGGCACGTAGATGTCGGGGAGGAAGTGCATCTCGATGCGGATCGTCCCGTCCCCCGAGCACGACTCGCACCGACCGCCCTTGACGTTGAACGAGAACCGCCCGGGCTGGTAGCCGCGGACCTTGGCCTCGTTGGTCTGGCTGAAGAGGCGTCGGATGTGGTCGAACACCCCGGTGTAGGTGGCCGGGTTGGAGCGTGGTGTCCGCCCGATGGGCGCCTGGTCCACGTCGACCACCTTGTCGATGTGCTCGACGCCGGTGATGGTGCGGTGCAGGCCGGGCAGACTCTTGGCCCGGTGGACCTGCTTGGCCAGCGAACGCAGCAGGATGTCGTTCACCAGGGTCGACTTGCCCGACCCCGACACCCCGGTGACCGCCACCAGCTGTCCGAGCGGGAACTCCACGGTGACGTCCTGCAGGTTGTGCTCGCGGGCACCGTGGACCACCAGGTGGTCGCCGTTGCCCGGACGACGGAACTGCGGGACCGGGATGGACTTGGCCCCGGACAGGTACTGACCCGTCAGCGACGCGCTGTTGGCCAGGATCCCGTCGGGGCCGTCGACCGGTCCGGAGTGCACGATGCGCCCACCGTGCTCGCCCGCACCCGGGCCGACGTCGACCACGTGGTCGGCCACCTTGATGGTCTCCTCGTCGTGCTCCACCACGATCACGGTGTTGCCGAGGTCGCGCAGGCGCTCGAGGGTGCCGATGAGCCGCTGGTTGTCCCGCTGGTGCAGACCGATGGACGGCTCGTCGAGGACGTAGAGCACGCCCACCAGTCCGGAGCCGATCTGGCTGGCCAGGCGGATGCGCTGGGCCTCGCCCCCGGACAGGGTGGCGGCCGAACGCGCCAGGGTCAGGTAGTCGAGCCCCACGTCGAGCAGGAACTGCATCCGCTCGCGCACCTCGCGGAACACCCGGTCGGCGATCATGTGGTCCCGGTCCGACAGTTCGAGCCGCCCAACCTCCTGGACGGCCCGCCCGATGGGCAGCGAACACAGCTCGAAGATGTTGAAGCCGCCGACCGTGACGGCCAGTGACTCGGGCTTGAGCCGGCTGCCTCCGCACTCGGGGCACGGAACCTCGCGCAGGTAGCCCTCGAGGCTGTCGCGCTGGTGGTCCGAATCGGCCTCCGTGTGTCGGCGCTCGATCCAGCGCACGATGCCCTCGTAGGTCGAATGGAAGGAGCGCTGGCGCCCGTACCGGTTGCGGTACTTGAGGTGGACCTGCTCCCCGTCCGTGCCGTAGAGCACGAGCTGCTGATCGGCGGCGGACAGCTCCTCCCACGGGGTGTCCACCGAGAACCCCCCCAGGTCGGCCACGGCCCACTGCATCCGCTCGAAGTACTGGCTGCGCGCTCCCGACCACGGGGCGAGCGCCCCGTCCGACAGCGACCTGGTGGGATCGGGCACGACCAGCTCCGGGTCGACCTCGAACTTTGTGCCGAGGCCGGTGCAGACCGGGCAGGCCCCGTAGGGCGAGTTGAACGAGAAGTTGCGGGGGGACGGGTCCTCGAAGCTGATCCCGCAGTGGGTGCACGCCAGGTGCTGGCTGAAGGTGATGGCCTCCTGCTCGGTGCCGTCCGCGGAGACCACGACGATCTCGGCGACACCTTCGGCCAGGCCCAGGGCCGTCTCGAGCGACTCGGTCAACCGGCGCCGGATGTCCTCGCGGCGGACCAGCCGGTCCACCACGACCTCGATCGTGTGGGTCTCGTAGCGGGCCAGGTCGAGCTCGGACCGGTCGGACAGCTCGAGGGTCTGTCCGTCGACCCGCACCCGGGCGAAGCCCTGCTTGGCCAGGTCGTCGAGGAGGGCGCTGTACTCGCCCTTGCGGCCCCGCACCACGGGCGCGAGCACGAGGAACCGGGTGCCGTCCTCGAGGGCCAGGATACGGTCCACGATCTGCTGGGGGCTCTGGCGGGCCACGGGGCGCCCGCACACCGGGCAGTGGGGTTTGCCGATCCGGGCGTAGAGGAGGCGCAGGTAGTCGTAGACCTCGGTGACGGTGCCGACGGTCGAGCGGGGATTGCGGGAGGCCGACTTCTGGTCGATCGAGATGGCCGGCGAGAGCCCCTCGATGAAATCCACGTCCGGCTTGTCCATCTGGCCCAGGAACTGGCGGGCGTAGGCGCTGAGGGACTCCACGTACCGCCGCTGGCCCTCGGCGTAGATGGTGTCGAACGCCAGGGAGGACTTGCCCGAGCCCGACAGACCGGTGAACACGATCAGCCGGTCGCGCGGGAGGTCGAGGGAGACGTCCTGGAGGTTGTGCTCGCGCGCGCCGCGCACCACCAGTCGATCAGCCATGGCGGTGAGGATACCGGTGCCGGGTCGGTGCGCCGACGAGCGGTCGCCGGATCACCCGGGAGCCGGCGTGTCGACGTCCGCGGTGGCCCCGGTCAGGACCGGCGTGCCGTCCACCGGGTCCCGGGCGAGCAGTGCCCGGAGCTCGGACACCTCGTCGCGGATCAGGGCCGCCTCCTCGAACCGCAGCTCCTCGGCGGCCTTGACCATCTCGGCGTCGAGCCGGTGGATGAGGCTGGACAGTTCATCGGCGTCGGGCCCGAGGGCGTGGGCCATCTCGGCGGCCACCGCCCGCGGATCGACGGTCGTCCTCTCCCCCCGGGCCCCCTTCTGACGGCGGGGTCCGGCCACCGGCGTGAGCCCGGCGAGGTTCCCGCCGGTGGCGAACCCGTCGCCGCGTACCCGCTCGAGGATGTCGGTGACCGACTTCGTGATCGAGCGGGGATCGATCCCGTGGGCCTCGTTGTAGGCGATCTGGCGGGCCCGGCGGCGCTGGGTCTCCCCGATGGCCGCGGTCATGGAGTCCGTGACGCGGTCGGCGTACATGACCACCCGTCCGTTCACGTTGCGGGCGGCCCGGCCCATGGTCTGGATCAGCGACGACGTGGAGCGGAGGAACCCCTCCTTGTCGGCGTCGAGGATGGCCACCAGCGCCACCTCGGGCAGGTCCAGACCCTCCCGCAGGAGGTTGATGCCCACGAGGACGTCGAAGACGCCGAGGCGCAGCTCGCGGAGGAGCTCGATGCGGGCCATCGTGTCCACGTCCGAATGCAGGTACTGGACCCGGACCCCCTGCTCGGCCAGGTAGTCGGTGAGGTCCTCGGCCATCTTCTTGGTGAGGGTGGTGACCAGGACCCGGTGGCCTCCGGCGACCGTGGCGTCGATCCGGGACCTGAGGTCGTCGATCTGGCCGGTCGTCGGGACGATGTCCACCTCGGGGTCGACCAGTCCGGTGGGGCGGATGACCTGCTCGACCACGTTGGTGCTGTGCTCCAGCTCCCAGGGGCCGGGGGTGGCGGACAACAGGATGACCTGGCCCACCCGCTCGGTGAACTCCTCGAATCGCAGGGGCCGGTTGTCCATGGCCGACGGGAGACGGAACCCGTGGTCCACCAGGGTCTCCTTGCGCGAGCGGTCGCCGGCGTACTGGCCGCGCAGCTGGGGTACGGCCACATGGCTCTCGTCGAGGACGCAGAGGAAGTCCTCGGGGAAGAAGTCGAGCAGGGTGAACGGCGCTTCGCCCGGAGCGCGGCCGTCGAGATGGCGGCTGTAGTTCTCCACTCCGCTGCACACACCCGTTTCAGCCAGCATCTCGAGGTCGTACTCGGTGCGCATCCGCAGGCGCTGGGCCTCGAGCAGCTTGCCGGCGTCCTGGAGTTCGGCCAGGCGCCCCCGCAGCTCGTCCTCGATGCCGAGCACGGCCCGCCGCATCCGCTCGTCACCGGTGCCGTAGTGCGTGTTGGCGAAGACCACCAGGTCCTCGAGGTCGTCACCGATCTCGCCGGTCAGCACGTCGAAGGGTCGGATCCGCTCGACCGTGTCGCCGAAGAACTCGATCCGTACCGCCCGGGACTCGTAGGCGGGATGGATCTCGACCGTGTCGCCGTGGACCCGGAACTGGCCCCGGTTGAGGGTGACGTCGTTGCGCGAGTACTGGAGTTCGACCAGGCGCTTCAGGAGGGCGCGCTGGTCGTGGTCGGAACCGGGCTCGAGCGAGACGATCCGATCCCGGTACTCGTCGGGGGACCCGAGCCCGTAGATGCAGGACACCGAAGCCACCACGATGGTGTCGGGCCGGAGCAGGAGCGACGACGTGGACGCGTGCCGGAGCCGGTCGATCTCGTCGTTGATCGACGAGTCCTTCTCGATGTACGTGTCCGAGGAGGGCACGTAGGCCTCGGGCTGGTAGTAGTCGTAGTACGAGACGAAGTACTCCACCCGGTTCCTCGGGAAGAACTCCTTCAGCTCGGCGGCCAGCTGGGCGGCCAGCGACTTGTTCGGCTCGATGATCAGCGTGGGGCGCTGGACGGCCTCGACGGTCCAGGCGATGGTGGCCGTCTTGCCGGATCCGGTGATCCCGAGCAGTGTCTGGTAGCGGTCGCCCCGACCGAGCCCCTCGACCAGTCCGGCGATGGCCGTGGGCTGGTCCCCCGCGGGGCGGAAGGGAGAGACGACCTCGAAGGGGGGCACGCCCTGGATGGTACCGGTCGGGTGTACCACCCGGATCTGGGGGGGGTCGCCGACGGCCGGACCCGGCCACCGGCGGGCCGGAGTGCGTCAGCCGGCGGTGGAGTCCTCCGCCGGGACGGCCGGTGGGGCGCGATGGGGAAGCTCCCCCAGTGCGGCCCAGACGCGGTCGACCTCCCGGGCCAGGTGGTCGGCGTCCCCGGAGTTGTCGATCACGAAGTCGGCCCCTTCCCGACGCTCCTCGCGGGACGGCTGGGCGGCCATGCGGGCCCGCACGTCGTCCTCGCTCATCCCCCGGATCGTGGTCAGGCGCTCCAGGCGCACCTCGGGCGAGACGTCCACGACGATGACGGCGTCGAGGGCGAGCAGCTCCCGGTGGAAGTCCTTCAACAGGGGGATGTCCATGACCACGACGGCGTCGGTGCCCTGGAAGCGGTCCTTGCCCTCGACCATGGCGACGCCGATGGCCGGGTGCACGATGGCGTTGAGGTCGGCCACCGACTCGGGACCGGCGAAGGCCACTTCGGCCAGCCGGGGGCGGTCGATGCGGCCCTCGTCGTCGAGGATCCCCGGCCCGAACCGGTCGATGAGCGGCTGATAGGCGGGGGAACCCGGCTCGACCACCTGGCGGGCCACCAGGTCGGCGTCGACCAGCTCGGCACCCCGGGCCACCAGCAGCTCGGCCACGGTCGACTTGCCGGCGCCGATGTTCCCCGTGAGTCCGACCGTCAGCACGTCGTACCGCCGTCCGGTCAGACGTCCCGCCGCGGCCTCGAGGCCGTGGCGAACAGCACCATCGTGGTGGTGTCGAGATCGTCGGTCACGAAGAAGTCGTCGGCGGTGATGCCGGTCGCCCCGCCGGAATCGCCCCGGGCGATGAGCTTGTAGGCGACGGGCAACGCCCGCGTGTACAGGCCGACGTACCAGGCACGCGGGATCTTGTGGCGCAGGTCGAGGAAGTCCAGCTTCAGCACCTTCTGCGCCCTCGTCCGACGTGCGGTGAAGTCCGCCTTCACGTGGGGGACGGCGTCGAGGCCCTGGACGGTGACGTCGTGGAAGTACTTCGCCAGCAGGGCCCGGAGTTCCGGAGGCTCGAACAGGTGGATGTGGAAGGGGTTCTCGAAATCGGCGGGGGCGTTGGGCGTGAGGAAGAACGCCGTGCCCCCGTCACGGAGGACCCGGGACAGCTCGGCCACGTGACCCTCGGGGTCGTCGAAGTGCTCGATCAGGTGCGACGAGCACCCCCAGTCGAAGCTGCCCCCGGCGAACCCGAGGGCCAACGCGTTCATCTGGGCGGCCTCGAGCCCTGCCGCCCGGTAGGTCCGGCTGGCCATGTCGACGGCCTCCGCGCTGTAGTCGGCGCCGACGATGCGCCGGCCGGGGGCGAGGAACCGGGCCGACTCGAACCCCTGGCCACAGCCGACATCGAGCACGTGGCCCGTCCCCAGACGCTCGATGACGGTGCGGTAGCCGGCGGCGTGCAGGGCCAGGAGCGAGTCCGGGGTCACCCCCTGCTGCGGACGCTCACCGGTGAGCTGGCGTTTTTTGCGATCCGCGGTTGCGGCCGAACCCGCCGGTACGTGGGCTCCGCTCATCGGGCGACCTGCTCCGCTGGGTGATCGACCTGGTCCATCTGACTCCCCATTCTGGCTCCTGCGGCCGATGCTGCCGTACCGGCGCTGGTGTTGTTTACACTACCGACCACTCGTGCCGGAATCAGAACCCTCTGTCGCCGGGCCCACGGACCGGACCTCCGGCCGGAACGGCTCCCTCTACGCACGTCTGCGGTCGCCCGGCGGCCTGCGGACGTGGGTGGACTACGTGCTCCTCGCCGTGCTGGCCTTCGTGCCCATGGTGGCCGCCCAGCCGGGGGTGGTGAGCGACGACACCAAGACCTACCTCTACCTGGATCCGGGTCGCTACGTCCGCCAGGCCATCTCCGTGTGGGACCCGCACGTCGGACTCGGTACCGTCACCCACGAGAACATCGGCTACCTCCTCCCGATGGGCCCCTTCTACTGGGTCCTGGCCGAGCTCCACGTGCCGCTGTGGGTGGCCCAACGGCTCTGGATGGGCTGCCTCCTCTACGCCGCGGGTGCCGGTGCGCTCTACCTCTGCCGGGTCCTCGGCCTGTCGGGCCCCGGGCGGTACGTCACGGCCATCGCCTTCATGTTCACCCCGTACGTGCTGCAGTACTCCGGTCGGATCTCCGTCATCCTGATGCCGTGGGCCGGGCTCCCGTGGATGCTCGCCTTCGTGGTGCTGGCCCTACGCAAGGGCGGATGGCGCTACCCGGCCCTCTTCGCCCTCGTCGTCGCCCTGGTCAGCGGCATCAACGCCAGCTCCATCCTCTACGTCGGCATCGCCCCCGCACTGTGGCTCCCATACGCCGTCCTGGTGACCCGGGAGTCCACGTGGCGCAAGGCCTGGGGCGTGGCCTGGAAGGTGGCCGGGCTGACCGTGTGGGTGTCGCTCTGGTGGGCGGTGGGGTTGCAGATCGAGGCGGCCTACGGCGTCAACGTCCTGAAGTACACCGAGACCGTGCCGTCCACGAGCGGCGCCTCCCTGGCGTCGGAGATCCTGCGCGGCCTCGGCTACTGGTACTTCTACGGCACCGACCGGGCCGGCCCCTGGACCCAGACGTCGGTCCTGTACACCCAGAACGTCGGCCTGATCCTGTGGAGCTTCAGCGTGCCCGTCCTGGCCTTCCTCGCCGCCTTCCTGGCCCGGTGGCGCTACCGGTCGTACTTCATCCTGATCACGGTGCTCGGCATGGTGATGGCAGTCGGCCCCAACCCCTTCGACCATCCCTCGGGCGTGGGATCGGTCATCAAGGCGGTCATGGTCGACACCACGGCCGGGCTGGCCATGCGCTCCACCGACCGCGCCTCACCGCTCGTCATCCTGTCGATGGCCGTGTTCCTCGGGTCGGGGGTCAGCGCCCTGAGCTTCCGCGTGCGGACGACCAGCCTGGCCGTCGGCGCCTTCGCCGTGGTGGCGGTGGCCGGCGCCACCTCGCCCCTCTGGACCGGGCAGATCCTCGCCGACGGATTCAACCAGCCGGCGGTACCCCCCGACTACGTGCGGGCGGCCGCCACCGCCCTCGACAAGGCCCATCCGGGTACCCGTCTCTATGCGCTCCCCGGCAACAACTTCGCGGCCCAGCGCTGGGGGGACACCATCGACACCGTCTACCCCGGACTCATGACCCGGCCCTTCATCACCCACGAGCAGCAGATCATGGGCTCGCTGCCCACGGCCGACGTCCTGGAGGCCGTCGACGGGCCGTTGCAGGACGGCGTCATGAACTGGGACGCCATGGCACCGATGGCCGCGCTGCTCAGCGCCGGGGACGTCCTCGTGCAGTACGACCAGGCCTACGAGCGCTACGACACCCCGAACCCGCAGACGTTGGCCGCCGAGCTGGCCACCCCTCCGAAGGGGCTCGTCGACCCGGTGCCCTACGGCAGCCCACGCCCCAACGTCTCACTGCTGCCGCACTTCGACGAGAACTCCCTGGCCCTCCCGGCCAATCCCGGATGGCCCGCCCCCCTCGTGTCGTACACCGTCACCGACCCGCGGCCGATCGTCCGCGCCGAGTCGACCGCCACTCCGCTGGTGGTGGCCGGCGACGCCAGCGGTGTGGTCGGCGCCGCGTCGGTCGGACTGCTCGCCGGCAATCCGACCATCCTCTACTCCGGCACCCTCGACACGAACCGCGCGCTCCAGAGGTCGACGCTGTCGCAACCGGCCCACCTCGTGGTGACCGACACCAATCGCAAACAGGGCTACCGCTGGAACTCCCTCAACCAGAACACGGGCTACACCGAGACGGCCGCCCAGGGGCCCGACACCGCCGACCCGAGTGACGCCCCGCTGAACCTCTTCCCCGGGGCACCGGCCGACGCGCAGACGACCACGGCGCTGGCCGGGGTCTCGTCGGTGACCGCCTCCTCCTACGGGTCCTCGATCACGTACCTGCCCGAGGACCGTCCCGCTGCTGCGCTCGACGGCAACCTCCAGACCGCCTGGCTCACCAATTCGTTCACGAACCAGATCGGCGAATGGTGGCAGGTCGTGCTGGCCCGTCCCCGCACCGAGGACCAGCTCCACCTCGTCCAGCCCCAGACGGGCATCCCCGACCGGCACATCACCCGGATCACCCTGACCTTCGACGGCGGCCACCCGGTCACCTTGGCGCTGTCCCTGGCCTCCCGCACGACGGCGGGCCAGACCGTGACCTTCCCGGCCCGGACCTTCCGTACCCTGCGCATCACGGTCAGCGGCGTGGCGGTGGACGACCCTTCGTCCCCCTCGGGCTCGCGCAGCTCCGTCGGCTTCGCCGAGATCGGCATCCCGGGGGTGTCGGTGGACGAGACCGTGGTCATGCCCCAGGACCTCCTGCGGGCCGCCGGGACCTCCTCGGCCTCCGACCGCCTGACCCTCGTCATGACGAGGGTCCGGACGTCCGGCACCCCTCCGCGCACCGACCCCGAGGCCTCGCTGCACCGGCAGTTCTGGCTCCCGACCACCCGCACCTTCTCGTTGGTGGGTCAGGCCCGGGTGTCGCCGCTCATCCCCGACGACGAGATCGACCGGGTCGTGGGGCGTCCGGGGTCGGACTACACGGGCACCGTGGCCTACTCCCTCGGACGGCTCCCGAACGACCTCCGGTCCAACGCCATGGCCACGCTGGACCGGGACCCCTCGACGGTGTGGCAACCCGGGTTCGGGGTCGCCCAGCAGACCGGGGCGTGGCTCCAGTACCACTTCGCCCGTCCGCTGACCTTCAGCCACCTGGACCTGCAGATCGTGGCGGACGGCCGTCACTCGGTCCCCACCCGGTTGACCATCAGCACCGACTCCGGTTCCTCCACCGTGCCGCTCCCGCCGATCGCCGCCTCGACGGTGGCCGGTGCCGTCGTCGACGTGCCGATCGACTTCCCGACCCTCACCGGCTCGAGTGTGCGCATCACCGTGGACGGGGTGGACATCCTGAACACGTTGAACTACTACTCGCAGACGCCGATCGCCCTGCCGATCGGGATCGCCACCGTCGGCTTCCCCGGCATCGACGCCGCCCCCGTCCCGACCGATGTCCCCACATCGTGCCGCAGCGATCTCGTCAGCGTCGACGGCGCCCCGGTGTGGGTCCAGGTCACCGGTACGACGGCCGACGCCCTGGACCGCAAGCCGCTCGACGTCTCCCTCTGCGGCCCTGACGCCGGTGGGCTGACCCTCGGTCCCGGGGAGCACACCCTCACGTCGGCCCTCGGCCAGACGTCCGCCTACGACATCGACCAGTTGGTGTTCGACTCGGCTCCGGGTGGAGGCGCCATGCCCGTCGCCTCACCGACCACCCTGGCGGCACCGACGGTCGGTCACTCCCCCACCGTCGTCGTCGACTCGCAGACGGCCACCACCATCCACGCCACGGTCGACGGCGTGACCACGACGCCGGGCTCGACGCCGTTCGACGTCATCCTCGGCGAGTCCATCAACAAGGGATGGACGGCGACCGTGGACGGCGGACCGGGTCTCGGCGAGCCGGTGCTCATCGATTCCTTCGCCAACGGCTGGCGGATCGATCCGGCGTCGGTCGCGCCCTACGTCCACCATGGTCAGCTCACCGTCACGTTGCGGTGGACTCCCCAGCGCACGGTCAACGCCGCGGTGATCGTCTCGCTCGTCGGCATCATCCTCTGCATCGCGCTCGCCCTCTGGCCGAACCGCCGACGCCGCAAGGGGGCCCATGCCGTCGGAGGCACTACCTCCGGGGACGGGACCGCCGAGGCCGGCGGAGCGCCCGGAGAGGTGGCCGCCGCCCTGGACCGGCGTCCCCGGTTGCAGCCGCCCTTCGGCTCCGAGGCTCCACGGGCGACGCTGCCCATGGCGGTGGTCGCGGCGGTGACCGCCGGTCTCGTCGCCGGCGCCATCTCCTCGGGCGTCGCCGGCCTCGGCGTCGGGGTGGCGACCCTCGTCGTCCTCCTGGTGCCACGGCTGCGCTTCGTGCTGGCCATAGCCGCCGTGGCCTGCGTGGCCGCTGCCGGAATCTACGTGGCGGTCCACCAGCGTCAGTTCCAGGTACCTGACAACGGCGCATGGCCGGCGTCGTTCGGCGTGGCCAGCACCTGGGCCTGGGCCGGCGTCGTCTTCCTGGGCGCCGACGGAGTGGTGGACGTGGTGCTGCGGGCCCGCCAGCGACGGGTCGAGGCCACCGGCCGCCGCCGGGGCGACGACCTCCTGGCTGACGAGCGCTCCCCGGGTGCCGACGAGGGATCGCTTCCACCTCTCGGCTGAGCACCCCGTGACGGGCGACCCGTCAGATGGAGCGTGCGACCCGTCAGATGGAGCGTGCGACCCGTCAGATGGAGCGTGCGAGGGCCTCGGTGCCGAGGGCGGCCAGCGTGCCCCGGGCGGTGGCGTCCCACGTGAGACGAGCGGCGTGGTCGAGTGCCCCGATGCCGAGGCGTCGACGCAGGACCTCGTCGCGCAGGACGGCGTCGAGGGCCGAGACCATCTCGTCGGTGCCGTCTGCCAGCAGCCCCGACGTGCCGTGGTCCACGGCGTCCTCGTGGCCGCCGATCCGGGTGGCGACGGACGGTGTCCCGCAGGCGCCGGCCTCGGTGACCGTCATGCCCCACCCCTCACGCAGTGACGCGGAGGCCACCACCCAGGCGGACCGGTACAGCCCGAGCAGGGCCTCGTCGTCGACGAACCCCGGAAGCCCGATCCACCCTTCGGCACGCTCGGCCCGGATGCGGGACTCGAGCAGAGGCCGCTCGTAGCCCTCGCCGGCGATGACGGCGCGCAGGTCGGGATGCCGGGCCTTCAGCCGCACCAGGGCGTCGATGAGCAGCGGGAACCGCTTGACCGGCACCAGCCGGCCGACGGCGACCACGAGCGGAGTGGCCGAGCGCACGCCGCCCGGCGTGAACCGCGCCTCGACGCCCGGCGGTGTCACCGTGATCCGCTCGGGTGCGAGGCGCAGCCGCTCGACGATCTCGGCCTTGGAGGAGTGCGACAGGGTCACGATGCGGCTGCGGCGGTAGAAGGGCGGCGCGATCCGGTGCTCCATCAGGTGGCCGAGTTCGGCCAGGCCACGGGGAAGCACCATCTTCCACATCTCGGCGTGCACGTGGTGCAGGAACGTGATGTGCGGACTCCGCGACCAGAGCGGGCTGAGGAAGGGCATCCCGTTCCAGATCTCCACCGTGCCGTCGCCGCTGCCGATTCGACCCACGGCGCCCGACAGGATCGTCCGGGGGAAGACCGAGTAGCGCCCCGCCCGGCGGATGACCCGGTAGCCGTCCCGCCGGACGACCCGGCGTGCGTCGGGTACCGAGGACGTGGTCAGCGAGACGTCGAGCCCGGCCGATGACCAGGCGGAGATCACCCGGTGGGCGTGCAGCTCGCTGCCACCGGCCTCGGGATCGTCGAAGTCCCGCCAGGCCACCACGTCGATGCGCCGGAGACCCGAGCGTTCCGCGATCTCGGCCAGCGGCATCCCGGAGAACATGGGGACCGGACCGGACGATTCCGAGCCCGGACGGATGGCGCTGCGGGCCGAGGGGTGGTCGGCGGCGACGGCGGCTGCGGCGGCGTCATCCGACGGCGTCCGGTGCACCTCCGCGGGCGGTTGCCGGTCGGTCACGGCGGCACCGACGTGACGGAGGTCCCCGGCCGGCGACCCGGTGCGTCCGGACGTCACCGTACTGCTCGCTCCACTGTCCCCCCCCGGTACGACATGCCGGGAGTGTACCGGACCCCGGCCGCCGACCTCCTGGTGGAGGACCGACCGGCGTGGTCATCCGGCGGTCGCCACCCGCTGCCACCCGACGCGCCTCGACCAGTGCTGGCCCCGGTGACGCTGGTGGATGGCGAGGAACGCCACCCCCATGCCGAAGGCCAGCAACCCCTGGACCGCCAGGTCGGCCCAGGCGGTGGCCGACGGCCGGCCATCGGCCACCGTCACCAGCACCACGGCCAGCCCCGAGCCGGCGGCGAGGAGCAGCACGATCCAACGGGAGCCGGTGCCGAACAGGTAGTTGGTCACCAGCACGGTGAACGACAGGCACATCATGGCCAGCACGAGCGGGGCGAAGGCCGACGCTGCGGTGGCCAGGCGGGCGGAGAAGACGAGGGTCAGGAACTGCCGGGGCACGAACACGGCGATCGCCAGGAGGACGGCGGCCGGGACGGCCAGGAACAGCAGGGTCACCCCCAGCTGGCGGATGGCGTGGCCCCCTTCGTTCCACCGGATGGTGGCCTCGGGGAGCAGGTAGGCGCCGAGGGCCAGGGCACCGAACACCAGGGCCTTGGACGCCACCGAGATCGCGGCGTACGGGCCGACCTGTGTGTGGTCGAGACGTCCGAGCAGGATCACGTCGACGTTCTGCAGCAGGCCGAGGAGGGCCAACCCGACGAAGGCCGCCGACACGTCGGCGAGCAGCTTCCGTCGGGCCAGCAACTCCTTCGGTGCGTCGAGGGCCACCGGGCCCTCGCCGCCGGCGCCGACGACCAGCGGGGCGGAGGCGGGGTCCGCCCAGGCCCGGTCGGCGAGCCAGTGGGCGTGGGCGGTGGCCACCACCTCGCTGACGAAGACCGCGAGGGCGTAGCCGACGACACCGACGCCGGACGCCACCAGGATCAGCACGAACACCGTGCGGACGCCGCCCTCGACCAGGAGGTTGCCGGCCAGCGGGCGGTAGCTGCGATGGGCCTGCAACAGGCCCCGGTCGACGCTGAGCAGGATCCAGGTCCCGGCGGCCACCAGGATGAGCACGACCCCCTGCCCGTTCGGCAGCCCGAGCCAGCGGGCGATCCACCCCTGGAGGATCAGGACGACCACCAGCTCGACGGCGATGGCCACGAGGCAGATCCGGTGGACCCGGGCCACCCACCGGCGAACCCGGTGGGCCTGGCCGCTCGCCTGGAGCCCGGTCACCCGGCGCACCACGCCCACCAGTACCGCCGATCCGGGCATCGACAGGATGAAGAAGAGGCCGAGCAGCTGGGCGATCTCACCGTAGGAGCGCGACGACACCAGACGGGCCACCGCCACCACGACGAGGGCTCCGGCCAGGTTGACCACCATCCCGGCGATGGCCACCGGCCCGGCGGCGAGCAGGCCCGCCTTGACGGTGTTGTCCGGTCCGACCAGACCCGGTGCCACCCCGTCCGGCGGGAGGGGAACCATCGGGCCTCCCGCCACCGCGATCCCCATGGCCGGACCGAGGGCCGCCGACTCGGCGATGGGGTCGGCCACGGTGCCGACCTCCTCCAGGATGAGGCCGAGGCCGGGCTCCTCGCCCGCGCCCGGGCCGGTGCCGTCGTCCCCGGGCCTCCCCGGCGCGGCGCCGACGTCCCCCATCGGCCCCCGTTCCCCGCTCAGCCGGCCCGGTGCGGCAGGATCGGTGCGTCCCGACCGGTGGAGCCGCCGGACCGCCCTTCGTCGGCGGTCTCGTGGTACTCCTCCTCCACGTTGACCGACCAGATGTCGTGGTGGGCGCCGTGGATGTTCTCCACCGTGAGCATGGCCGTGTACATGGAGTGGTCCTGGTTGTTGTACTTGTGCATCCCGTTGCGCCCCACCGGGTGCACGTTGGGCGCGTGCTCCTCGAACCAGCGCCGGAGGACGGCGACGTTGTCCCGGTAGGCGTCGTCGTAGACCGGGTACGCCTTCGGCATCCGCACGACGTACCCGGCCTCGACATCGGACGGGTCGACCAGGCCGATGGCGGACAGCTCCTTGGTCCCGAGGGCCACGAGGTCATCGTCGGTCATGGTCCACAGGTCGTCACCCTCGAACACGAAGTACTCCATACCCAGGCAGGTACGGCCGTCCTTCACCAGGAACGGCGACCACGAACCGAAGTTCTGGATGCGACCGACCTTGACGTCCGGTGAGTGGATGTAGATCCAATTGTCCGGGAACCCGCGGTCCTGGGGCACCACCAGGGCCACGGTCAGGAAGTCGCGGTAGGTGAGGCCGTCGGCCGCCGCCAGGACCTCGGCGGGCACGGGCGGGTCCACCACCCGGGCCAGCGAGGTGAACGGCATCGAGGAGATCACGTGCTGGGCCTCGATCCGCTCGGTCGAGCCATCGTGGTCGACGGAGACGGCCACGGCGCGGCCGTCCGCCACGTGCACCGTGGTAGCCGACGTCTGCATGCGGACCTCTCCACCGAGGTCGACGACCTGCTCCGCGCAGCGCTCCCACATCATCCCGGGTCCGTACTTCGGGTACTGGAACTCCTCGATGAGGCTCGTCACCTGCTTCGACTTGTCGCGACGAGTGCCGAACGACGAACGGATCGGCTCCCACACCGCGTTCCACAGGGACATGCCCTTGATGCGCTGCGCACCCCAGTCGGCCGACAGTTCGGAGGCCGACACGCCCCAGACCTTCTCGTTGTACGTCTTGAAGAAGTGGTGGTACAGCCGCCACCCGTAGTTCGAGACGATGTACCCCTCGAGGGTCGTCAGGTCCTTGGGCGGGTGCACGCGCACCCACAGGAACGAGAGACCGCACCGGACGGCCTCGACGATCCCGAGGTTGGACAGGGCGTTGCCCAGCTTGATCGGGTAGTCGTAGTACTTGCCCCCGTAGAAGATCCGGCTCATGCGCGGACGGAGCAGGAAGTCCTCGTCGGGCAGGATCTCGTGCCAGAACTCCTCGACCGGGACGACCTTGGTGAAGAAGCGGTGGCCGCCGATGTCGAACCGCCAGCCGTCACGCTCGACGGTACGGCTGATGCCGCCCAGCACGGAGTCCTGCTCGACCACGACCACCGGGTCCCCGGCTTGGGCCAGCCGGTAGGCCGCGGTGAGGCCGGCCGGGCCGCCACCGATGACCACCACGGGCGCGTCCGCCGCGCCCGCCTCGGCCGGGTCGGGAACGGTCTCCGAAGTCTGCGGCGTTGCCATGCGGTGTGATCCGTTTCTACTGGTTGCGGAGGTCCGGGGCGGATGCTGTCCGTCCGTGACCAGACTGGGCGGGGCGGAGGGTGCCCCGGTGCGACGGCGGACCGGACCGACCCGCCCCACCGGGGGCGGAGGCCGGCACCGCCCTGCGCCCGGCAGGATACTTGCTCCCCCGGCATGCCCGGCGTACCCGCCCGGACGGGGCCCGGTGCCGGGCGTGGAACCGGAGGGGCACCGGACGGTGGCAGCCGGCCGGCGCCCGTCGGCGCGGTCAGGGGACGACGATGCCGAGGAAGCTCAGGGTGGCATAGGCGGCCAGGGCGGCACCCGAGGCGACCAGCACCCCGAGCTCCACCGGACGCCGGGAGGTACAGGTGGAAGCGGCGATGACCAGGGGGAAGGCCCCCAGGGCGTAGCGCTCGAACGAGTCCAGGTTCGAACTGGACAACGAGACCACGAGGACGGCCACCGAGAACAGGGTGTACGACGCCGGGAGACGTCTCCAGGCCACGACCACCAGGGCCGCGCTCAACAGGATCCAGGGGATGTGCAGGGCACTGCCCAGGTGGTGGCCGTGGAGGGCGGCCAAGCCGTCGTGCCACATGGCGTCGAACGGGGCCGCGATCTGTCCCCGGTGGCCCGACTGCTGCTGCACCGTGAACGGCAGCCACGGGGTGCCGAACCGGTGGTCGACCCAGCCGAGGTAGGCGGCGGCACCCGCGGCGGGAGCCACCAGCGCCGCCGCCGGTGCGATCCGGTGGCGTCCCGCCGACAGGGTGGAGCGTCGCGACCAGAGTTCGATGGCCACCGGCACGGCGAGGAGCACCCCGAGCGGGCGGACGGCGCCGGCGGCCACACCGGCGGCGGCGGCCCACCACCAGCGGTCGGTGCGGATCCCGAGGAAGACGACGACCGCACACAGGAGGAGGAGGGCGTCGGAATAGGCCAGGACCAGGCTGTAGGCGGAGGGCGCGAGGGCGAGCAACCACACCGATCGCCGGGCGAGGCCGGCGTCGCTGGGGCGCCGCGGGGCGAGGTCGTGACCCACGAGCACCAAGAGGCCGGCCATGGCCACCAGCGAGGCCACGTTGGCCACCAGTACCAACGCGAGTCCCGTACCGACGCCCGGCACGTGGCCGAGCGCGCGTCCCAGCAGCGGGAAGAGGGGGAAGAAGCGCAGCGCCTGGCGCCCGGTGACCACGTAGCCGTGGTCGGCGATGGCCCGGTACCAGCCGGCGTCCCACCCGAGGAGGCCGTCGTGCACCCGTTGCAGTGCCTCGGGGTTGTTCGGCCGGACCGTGCGCACGGACAGGTGGGCGAACACCAGCGCCAGCGCCACCAGCACCCGGGCCACGATCCAGGCCGGGAGGACCGCCACCACGGCTCGCCCCAGTACCACCGGTGCACGACGTGCGTCGGGACCACCGGCGCACGCATCCGCCGCCGCCGCCGTCGGGACCTCCACGGCCACCTCGGTCAGGACCCGATCGGGGTCAGGCGGACCAGGTACATCGGTTGGTAGAACCTCGTGTCGTCACCGACCACCAGGCCGGTCGAGTGGTAGGCCGGACCGCCCTTCGCGTCCAGGGCACCCTGCAGGGTCTGGACGACGCCCTCGCACGACACGCCGAACGCCTGGTAGCCGGGAGCCCACACCACGTAGATCTGGTGGCCGCCGGCGGCCAGCGCCTCCACCTGCTGGGCGAACGTGACCGGCGACGCGTGCTTCACGGCCTGGGCGTAGTCCACCCAGTTGACGAACGCAGGGCCGGTGCCACGCGGGAAGGTGACCTGGGGGTAGCGACCCTCGGGCAGGAGACGGTTGACCGCCGGTCCCAGCTGGTCGGGGCAGTAGGCGATCACGTCGCCGGGTCTGGCCGTGGCGGCGATGGCGGCCGCCACCTCGCCGGCCTGGGTCCGGTTGGTCCAGATGTTGGGCAGCGACGCGGCCACCCCGAGCACCATGGCCACCGCCAGGATGGCCACCCGGACATGGCGGTCCCGGAACACGGTCAGGCCGAGGGACACGAGCAGGATCAGAGGGATGAAGACCACGGACGCATAGCGGGCGTCGAAGGCGCTGTTGGAGACGAAGCCACCGACGATGGCGGCGGACAACGTGCCGAGCACCACGACGGCCAGCGGCCGGCCGGTGGGCCGGGTGCGGATGTCGATGTCGATGTGCAGTCGGTTCGTGGCCAGGCCGAAGAGGCCGAGCCCGGTCAGGGCGAAGAAGAGCAGGGCGAGGGCCCGGCCCTGGCTGGTGCTCCCCCCGGCGAACGACGCCACGGCGTTCACCATGGCGGCGAAGTTGGCCGGGGTGGCCCAGGGTGTCCCTGTGTGCTTGGACTGGTAGAGGAACGTCGGGACCCACGGGAGGAACGCGAGGCAGCCCAGCACCGTGGCGATCAGCGCCGAACGCGCCCCGCGCCGCCAGGCGGGTCGGCCCCGCCAGGCCTGGAAGGCCAGCCACACCACGGTCGTGGCCAGCAGGTAGACGGACCAGTAGTGCGAATAGAGGAGCAGGGCCGACACTGCGCCCACCGCCACCAGGTTCCCCGGCCGGGGCTCGCGCAGCGCCCGGTCGAGGGCCAGGAAGCCCGCCACCGTCAACAGGGCCACCAGCGAGTACATCCGGGCCTCGGTGTCGTAGCGGACGGCGAACGGGGACGTGGCCACCAGCAGCATGGCCGCCCAGGCCGCCGTGCGTCCCCCGAGGCGCCTCCCGGCGAACCACGCGAGCGGGATGGTCGCCACCCCGAACACCCCGGGCAGGGCGCGCACCGCCACGTCGGAGGTGCCGAACACCCCCATCCAGAAGTGCAGCAGCACGTAGAACAGCGGGGGTGCGCCGTCGCGCTTGAGGTAGGCCGGGATCTCGTGGACCGGGAGGCGGGCGATGTCGACCGTCAACGCCTCGTCGAGCCACAGGTCCGACCGGGTCCAGAACCGGAGTACCAGCCCGATGACGACGGCGAGGACGACCCCGGTGCCAATGGCGACGACGGTGGCACGGGAGAACGGCGGCCCCTCGGGATCAGCGGCACCGGGGTCCGTCGGCCCGGAACCGCTGGGCCCGTCGGCCGCGTCCGCGCGCTCGGCCCGGCGGACGCGGGACGGCGCGTGCCGCCCGGTCGCCACCGGTTCGTCGGGTGCGTCGACCGGGGTGGTCGTCCCCGTAGGTGCGGCATCCATGGCTGGCATGGTACCCATGCCACCCGCCGCCACGGGACCCGGGCACGCGGTGCGGGCGGGGCTCCATGGACCCGGGTCCCCTCGGGCGCTACTGTGCGCCCACGGTGCTGCTCGCCTATGGCAGAGTCAGTGTCAGAAGTTCAGGAGTCCGTCGGGGGGATGCGCGACCTACGGACCTCGGGGCGTGAGGATGACGGAGAGGTCGGCGACGGTCAGCCGCCGGAACACCATCGGGGGAGTGTGGATGTCGGACGAACACGAGCAGGAGATCAGCCGTCGCAGTTTCATGGCCCGGGGAGCCGCCGTCGGCGGTGCCGTGGTGCTGGCCGGGGCCGCCGGTGGCGCACTGGCCGCCTGCGGATCGTCGAGTTCCGGAAGTTCTTCCACTACCGCGGCTGCCGGATCCGCACCCGGGGTGGGTGTCGGCACGCCGGTGCAGGGCGGCTCGCTGACCGTCGGCCTCGTCGCCGAGATCGACGGCTTCTACCCGCCGGCCAACCACTGGGACACGAACGGGTTCATCTACGCGCAGTGCCTGTACGACCCCCTCACGGCCATCGCCGCCGACGGCTCCATCCAGCCGTACCTGGCCGAGTCCGTGACGCCGAACTCGACCTACGACACCTGGACGCTGACCCTGCGTCCGAACGTGAAGTTCCACGACGGCTCGCCGCTCACCTCCACCGTGGTGGTCAACAACTTCAGCGCGCTGAAGGCCTCGCTCCTCACCGGACAGGCGCTGACCCAGGTGGTGTCGTGCACGGCTGCGGACGCGTCGACCGTCGTCTACAAACTGCAGGGGCCCAACCCCCAGTTCCCGGCGGGCCTCGCCACCCAGGTCGGCTACGTGGTGGGCCAGGCCATGATCGACCAGGCCAACGCCAAGGTCGCCAACCCCACACCGGTGGGCACCGGCCCCTTCGTCTTCCAGACCTGGCAGCCGAACAACCACTTCGTGGCCACCAAGAACCCGAACTACTGGCGGGCGGGGCTCCCCTACCTCGACCAGATCACCCTGAGGCCGATCCCCGACACCATCCAGCGCGAGTCCACGCTGCGGACCGGCGGCGTGGACATGATGGGGTCCACCGATCCCGACACGATCAAACGCTTCAGCGGACAGTCCGGGTACCAGGTCATCGACACCCTGACGGGCGTCATCGGGGAACCTTCGATGGCCTTCGTCATGCTGAACACCGTGGTCCCGCCCACCAACGACCTCCGGATCCGCCAGGCGCTGGCCAAGGGGCTGGACCAGGCCACCGTCCAGAAGGTGTTCGGCGGCGGGTACGGGGTGCCGGTCAACGGCCTGTTCCTGAAGGATTCGCCCTACTACTCGAACACGGGCTACCCGACCTTCGACCCGGCGGGCGCGAAGCAGCTCGTGGCCGAGTACAAGGCCGAGCACGGCACGCCGAGTCTCGAGCTCGTGACCATCACCGATCCGCGGCTCGCCCAGGTGGTCCAGGTCATCCAGCAGATGTGGAACCAGGTCGGCTTCGACGTGACGATCACCCAGATCGAGCAGGCCCAGCTCATCAACGACTTCATCGCCGGCAAGTTCCAGGCCGCCACGTCCTACCAGTTCGGGGCCACCACCCCTGACCTCAACTACGTGTGGTGGAGCACCACCACCGCCGGACCGGTCGGGAGCATCGCCCTCAACTTCGCCCGCAACTCCGACCCCGTCATCGAGCAGAACATGCTGGCCGGGCGGGCCGCCACCACGCAGGCCGCCCGGGTCACGGCCTATCAGACCGTCAACGAACGGCTGGCCAAGGACCTGCCCTACCTGTGGCTCGAGCAGTACATCTTCTCCGAGGTGGCCACGTCGCGGGTCCAGAACTTCGCCAACCCGACGCTCCCCAACGGGATGAAGGCCTACGCGTTCGACGAGGGGATCTTCAGTCCGACGGCCATCTGGTTGTCGAAGTAGCCGGGGGATGAAGGCTCTCGGGAGGTCGCATGGCTAAGTACCTGCTCCGGCGGTTCCTCCAGCTCATCGTGGTGTCGTTCATCATCTCGGTGCTCGTCTTCCTGCTCGTCCACCTCCTGCCGGGCGACCCCACCACCCAGATCCTCGGGGCCAACGACACCGCCGCCAACCGGGCGATCCTGCTCAAGCAGCTGGGGCTGAACCTGCCGCTCTGGCACCAGTACACGGTCTGGCTCAACGCCGCGTTCCACGGCAACCTCGGGACGTCCTACCTCAACCACTTCACGGTCACGCACATCCTCGCCACCGGGGCCCCCGTCTCCATCGAACTGATCATCATCAGCCAGTTCATCGCCTTCTCCGTGGCCGTCCCGCTGGCGTTGGTGGTGTCCCGCAAACCCAACAAGGGCCTCGACAACATCTCGACCACCACGACGTTCGGACTCCTGGCGCTGCCCCCGTTCGTGGTGGCTCCGATCCTGGTGGCCGTGTTCGCCGTCGGACTCGGCTGGTTTCCGGCGACCGGCTACACCCCGATCAACCAGAACCTCGCCCAGAACATCCACGAGATGATCCTGCCGTCGCTGGCCATCACCGCCGGATCCATCGCCGTCTACTTCCGGCTCCTGCGTTCCGACCTGATCACCACGCTGCAGCAGGACTTCATCACCATGGCCCGGTCGAAGGGACTCTCCAACCGGAGGATCATGTGGCGGCACGCCTTCCGGCCCTCCAGCTTCTCGCTGCTGGCCGCCGCCGGCATCAACATCGGCAGCCTGATCGCCGGCACGTTCGTCGTCGAGGCACTCTTCGCCATGCCGGGGATCGGCTACGCCCTCGTGCAGGCGGTAGAACAGCGGGACTACCTGGTCGTCCAGGGCATCTCGTTGGTCGTGGCCATCGCCTTCGTGATCATCCAGTTCATCATCGACTTCATCTTCACCATCGTCGACCCGAGAGTGGTCCGGGAGTGATCCATGCCTGACGACAGAGACCTGCTCGACACCCAGTCGTCGGACGGCATGCTGGCCAACCGCATCCCCATGACGGCGGCCACCGACGAGGCGATCCTCGACATGCAGTCGCCGGCGGTGGACCCGGACGGTGAACCGCTCAAGAGGAAGCCGTTCGGCGTGCTGTTCTGGTTCGCCGTCGGCTTCATCAGCATCGTCGTGCTGTCCGCCGTGCTGGCCAACCTACTCCCGCTCCAGAACCCGGACTTCGGCAACTACTCGTCGCTCAACCAGGCGCCCAGCGGCGCCCACCTGCTCGGCACCGACGACCTGGGGCGCGATCTCCTCGCCCGGCTGGTGTTCGGTGCACGGGTCTCCCTCATCGTCGGCTTCGTCGGTGTGCTCATCGGCCTGGTCTTCGGCGGCACAGCCGGCCTGGTCTCGGGGTACCGCGGGGGGCGCCTCGACATCGCCCTCAACGCCGTGTCGTTCATCATCCTGGCGTTCCCCGCCATCGTGGCCGTCATCGCCATCGTCACCTTCTGGGGGGCGTCGCTGGTCCACATCACCATCATCCTGGGGGTGGCCACCATCCCCTTGATGTACCGGGTGATCCGGGCCTCGAGCCTGTCCTTCGCCCAGCGCGACTTCGTGATCGCGGCCAAGACCATGGGGGCCACCAATACCCGCATCGTGCTGCGGGAGATCCTGCCGAACGTGATCCCGGTGATGGTCACCTTCAGCCTCATCACGGTGGCCGGGCTCATCGTGATCGAGGGCACGCTGGCCTTCCTCGGCCTCTCGGTCCCCCTGCCGACCCCGTCGTGGGGCAACATGATCAACGAGGGCACGGCCAACAACGCCCTCAGCACCGACCCCTGGATCATGCTGTGGCCCGCGCTCTTCATGTTCCTGCTGCTGTGGTCCATCAACCTCATCGGCGACCGGCTCCGTCAGCGCTTCGACATCCGCGAAGGCGTCCTGTGAGGGGCCTCCAGCGCGGGGGGAAGTCCCTCGAGTTCAAGGACGCGGGCTCCCAGGAGGGTCCGTTGCTGGTCGTCGAGGACCTGCACACGTCGTTCCGCACGTCCCGTGGCACCGTCCGGGCCGTGGACGGCGTCTCCTTCGAGGTCCACGAGGGCAAGACCCTCGGCATCGTGGGCGAATCCGGGTCGGGCAAGACCGTGCTGTCCCGCTCCATCATGGGACTGCTCCCGCCCCGGGACGTCATCCGCAGCGGCACGGTCCGGTTCGCCGGCCACGAGCTGACGGCCATGGACGACACCGAACTCCGCCAGGTGTGGGGGGCCGAGCTCTCCATGATCTTCCAGGACCCCATGACCGCCCTCAACCCGGTCAAGCGCATCGGCGTCCAGATCGCCGAGTCACTCAAGCTCCATCTCGGCATGGACAAGCAGGAGGCCACCTCGACGGCCATCGAGCTCCTCCGGTCGGTCGGCATTCCCTCTCCCCAGGAGCGGGTCCGCTGGTACCCGTTCCAGCTGTCCGGTGGCATGCGCCAGCGCGTCATGATCGCCATCGCCCTGGCCTGCGCCCCGCGCCTCGTGATGGCGGACGAACCCACCACCGGCCTCGACGTCACCGTGCAGGCCCAGATCCTCGATCTGCTGGCCGACCTCCAACAGGAGCGGCACATGGCGGTCATCCTCGTCACCCACGACCTCGGCGTGGTGGCCAGCCGGGCCGACGACATCATCGTGATGTACGCCGGCCGGGTGGTCGAACGGGCCCCCACCCGGACCCTCTTCCACGACACCAAGATGCCCTACACCCGGGCCCTGATGGACTCGATCCCCCGGCTGGCCGACCCGAGCGGCGCCCGCCTGGACGCCATCGCCGGCCGACCCCCCGACCTCATCAATCCGCCGGCCGGCTGCCGCTTCGCCCCCCGCTGCCCCTACGCCCAGGACAAGTGCCGGGAGTCCGAGCCGCCTCTGCGGACGGTCGGATCGCCCGACCACCTCTTCGCCTGCTGGTTCCCCCTGGTCGACGGGAAGTCGACCGTACCGGCGGTGCCCGTCAGCCTGTCGGCGTCGCAGAACGGCGCCTCCGGAGCCACGACCGAGGGGGATGCATGACCGACACCACGGCCGTCGACACCATCGCCAACCAGTCCGGCGACGTCGTCCTCGACGTCCGGAACCTGGTCGTGGAGTTCAAGAGCCGACGCCAGCGCGTCCAGGCCGTGTCCGGGGTGACGTTCCAGGTGCGCGAAGGCGAGACGCTCGGACTGGTGGGTGAGTCCGGCTGCGGGAAGTCGACGACCGGTCGCACCCTCGTCCAGGTCCAGCAGGCCACCTCGGGCGAGATCGTGTACCAGGGCCAGGACCTGAACGGTCTGAAGGGCAGACAGCTGCGCCAGCTGAGGACCAAGATCCAGATGATCTTCCAGGATCCGATCTCCTCGCTGAACCCGCGCCGTCGGATCAAGGACATCGTCGCCGAGCCGCTCGTGATCTGGAAGCGGGGCACCCCCGAGGAGCGCGCGTCCAAGGTGCGCGACATGCTCGAGGCCGTGGGGATCGACCCCGACTCGGCCGGGGACCGTCGCCCCGGTGAGTTCTCTGGTGGCCAGTGCCAGCGGATCAGCATCGCCCGGGCGCTCATGGCCGACCCCGACCTGCTGATCTGCGACGAGCCCGTGTCCGCCCTCGACGTCTCCGTGCAGGCCCAGATCCTGAACCTGCTCGCCGATCTGAAGGAGCGGTTCCACCTGACGATGGTCTTCATCGCCCACGACCTGGCGGTCGTCAAGAACGTCAGCGACCGGGTGGCGGTGATGTACCTCGGGAAGCTGGTCGAGGTGGCCGGTTCAGACGAGCTCTACCGCTCCGCCGGGCACCCCTACACCGAGGCCCTGCTGGCGTCGATCCCGGAGCCCGACCCCGACCACGTCTCAGACCACAAGGCCCTCAGCGGCGAGCTCCCCTCACCGCTGGATCCTCCGTCCGGCTGCCGGTTCCGCACACGGTGCCCCTACGCCCAGGACCGCTGTGCGGCCGAGGAGCCGCCATTGCGCGAGCTCGCACCCGGCCACCAGATCGCCTGTCACTTCCCGGTGGGGCCGTTCGGGGGGCAGGTGGCGCCGGCTGCGCCCTCCGCGCCCTCGTCCCCCGGCGCCTGACAGGATCCCGACCCGGGGGGGTCGGGATCCCTCCGGGGAGCGACGGCCACGACGCCGGCGGCGCAACGTGGCCGGGACGCGACAGGCGGCCCCGGAGGGCCGCCTGTCGGACACATCGCCCTGCGGTCGGGGAAGACCGGAGGGAGGGAGCGGTAGGTCAGCCCTCGGCCGGCACCTCGGCGGCAGCCACGGCGACCTCGTCCACGGGAGCCTCGACCGCCGCCTCGGCGACCGGAGGCGCTTCCGCCACCTCGGCGACCGGAGGCGCTTCCGCCACAGCCACAGCCACGGCCTCGGCCTCGGCCGGTGCCGCTCCCTCGGGCGCACCCTCGCCGGTGCCGTGTTCGGCCACGTAGTCGGCCCAGGCCGCCTGCGCCTCGGTCTCCGGGGTGAACTCCGTCTCGGCGAAGACGGGTCCGACGTAGTTCCCCTCTTCGTCGTAGGCGTGCTCACCGAAGGCCTCGCGGTACTCCTCGGACACCTCGCCGCCCTCGGCGGCCTGCTTGATCGACAGGCTGATCCGGCGCCGCTGGAGGTCGATGTCGATGATCTTGACCCACAGCTCCTCGCCGGGAGTGACCACCTGCTCGGGCAGGTCGACGTGGTGGCCGGCCATCTCCGAGATGTGGACCAGACCCTCGATCCCGTCGCCCACCTGGACGAACGAGCCGAACGGCACCAGCTTGGTGATGCGCCCGTAGACCAGCTCACCCACCTGGTGCGAGTTGGCGAACTCCTGCCAGGGGTCGGTCTGGGTGGCCTTCAGCGAGAGGCTGATGCGTTCCTTCGACAGGTCGACATCCAGGACCTCGACGTCGATCTCGTCGCCCACCGACACCACCGAGGAGGGGTGGTCGACGTGCTTCCACGACAGCTCGGACACGTGGACGAGTCCGTCCATGCCCCCGAGGTCGACGAACGCACCGAAGTTGACCACGGAGGAGACCACGCCCCGACGCCGCTCGCCCGGCTTGAGGTTGACGAGGAACTCGCCCCGCTGCTCCTTCTGGGTCTCCTCCAACCACGCACGCCGGGACAGGACGACGTTGTTGCGGTTGCGGTCCAGCTCGATGATCTTGGCCTCGATGGTCCGGCCCACGTACGGCTGGAGCTCGCGCACCCGGCGCAGTTCGACCAGCGATGCCGGCAGGAAGCCGCGCAGCCCGATGTCGACGATCAGGCCGCCCTTGACCACCTCGATGACCGGTCCGCTGACGACCTCGTCGGCCTCCTTGAGCTTCTCGATCGTGCCCCACGCCCGCTCGTACTGGGCCCGCTTCTTCGAGAGGATGAGGCGCCCCTCCTTGTCCTCCTTCTGGAGGACGAGGGCCTCGACGGCCTCGCCCAGGGTGACGATCTCGGAGGGGTCGACGTCGTTGCGGATCGAGAGCTCGCGGACGGGGATGACGCCCTCGGACTTGAACCCGATGTCGAGGAGGACCTCGTCCCGGTCGATCTTGACGACGGTGCCCTCGACCAGGTCACCGTCCTCGAACTCGACGATGGTGCCGGTCATGGCGTCTTCGAGGGAGCCGCCGCCGAGGTCGTCCTCGGTGATGGCACGGGGGATGTAGACCCCGTTCTCGTCGAAGTGGCCCATGGCCTCGGGGGACAGCAGGTCGGTGCCGGTGGGCACGACGTGGGTATCGGACATCAGGTAGGTAGCTCGCTTTCCGGACGGGTGCGCCCCCTCGGACCGGACTGCCGGTCACCGGGGACGTTCAGACGTGTGCCACACGGTCGTGGCAGACCAGCAAGTCTACCCCATGCAGGACCGGCGTCCGCTGGTCCACCGCTGGTCGTCCGCTGGTCGTCCGCTGGTCGGGGGCGCGGCGGCACCCGCGGAGGGGTCAGCCCTTGGCCTCGGCCCAGGACGAACCCCAGGACATCGCCACCTTGAGGGGCACCGACAGCTCGGCCGCTCCCGTCAGGGCGACCTCGGTGAGCTCCCGGACGGCGTCCGCCTCGTCGGGATCGACGTCGACCAGCACCTCGTCGTGCACCTGGAGGACCAGGTCGGAGCGGTAACCGCCGTCCTCCAGACCCGAATCGAGGCGGATGAGGGCCATCTTGAACAGATCGGCGGCCAGTCCCTGGATGCCGGCGTTCATGGCCTGGCGCTCGGCGGCCTGGCGCACCTGGTGGTTCGAGGACAGCAGGTCGGGCAGCGGGCGGCGGCGGCCGAACGTGGTCACCGTGTAGCCGTTGGCCCGGGCCTCGGCCACGGCGTCGTCCATGTAGGCGTGGACCGAGGGGAAGGCGTCGAAGAAGGCGTCGAGGATGCCCTTGGCCTCCTCCACCGGCACGGCCAGGCGCTGGGACAGCCCGTAGGCCTCCATCCCGTAGGCGAGGCCGTAGGAGACCATCTTCGCCGTCGAGCGCTGCTCGTGGGTGACGTCGTCCCGGTCCACGCCGAACACCCGGGCGGCCACCGTCCGGTGGATGTCCTCGCCCGCGGCGAACGCCGAGGTCAGCCCCGGGTCCCCCGAGAGGTGGGCAATGGCCCGCAGCTCGACCTGGTCGTAGTCGGCCACGAGCAGACGGCGACCGGCCGACGGGATGAAGGCCTGCCGGAAACGTCGGCCCTCCTCGGTGCGCACGGGGATGTTGTGCAGGTTGGGACGGTCCGAGGACAGCCGCCCGGTGCGGGCCACCGTCTGGTGGAAGGTGGCGTGGATCCGACCGTCGGCTGCCACCTCGGCGGCCAGGGTCTCCCCGTAGGTGGAGCGGAGCTTCTCCACTTCGCGGTACCGCAGCAGGACCTCGACGATCGGGTGCTGGCCGCGCAGCGACTCGAGGGTGCGGGCGTCGGTCGAGAACCCCGTCTTGGTCTTGCGACCCGGCTGCAGTCCGAGGTCCTCGTAGAGCACGGTGCGGAGCTGCTTGACCGAGTTCACGTTGAACGGCCCACCGGCCAGCTCGTGCATCGTCGTCTCGAGTCCCTGGCACTCGGCGGTGAGCTCGGCGGCGATCGTGCGCAGTACCCCGGAGTCGACCGGGATCCCCACGACCTCCATTCGCGCCAGCACCCGCACCAACGGCCGCTCCATGCCCGAGAAGAGCCCTCCTTCGCCGATGTCGTCGAGCGCGTGCTCGAGAGGAGCCCGGAGGCGGGCGACCACGGCGGCCAGTCGCACCAGGCCCCGGCCGGGGTGGTCGAGGCCCGACCTGGCGCCGCCGCCGGTCTCCTCGGGTGCCTCCTCGAGGAGGAAAGCACCCTGGCCCTTGGTGCCGGTGCCGTCGTCGACGGCCACCCCCAGGAACCGCGGGGCCAGGTCGGAGATCCGGTAGCGGTCGTCGGACGGGTCGAGCAGGTAGGCGGCTACCGCCGTGTCGACGACCAGACCGGTGATGTCGACGCCGAGCGGCAGCAGCCACCGCATCAGCTCCTTGGCATCGTGGGCGACGACGCCGACGCCGTCGGGTCCGAGGCCGTCGGCCAGGACGGCGAGGACCCGGAGGTCGGCCACCAGGGGACCGCCGGGATGCGGCCCCAGGTACACGGCGAGGGTCGGGTCCGCCTCGCGGCCCACGGCGGCCTCGGCCGCCAACGCCAGAGCCAGCAGGGGGGACCGACCCGGATCGCCCTCCCACAGCGGGGCCAGGGCCACGTTGCCCGTGGAGGCCCGTACGTCGCCGAACAGGGCGACCAGGTCCGAGCACGCCTGGTCGACGTCGGCGGGGACGGCGCACAGGGGTGAGTCGAGCCAGGCCGGCGACTCGCCGAGCTCCGGGGCCGCCTCGGCGTCCGCTCCCCCGCCACCGGACCCACCCTCGGCCGCCTCGCCCAGGCTGCCGTCGCGCATGGCCGACTCGAAGCGGGTCCAGGCGCCCTTCATCTCCAGCCCGGCGAAGGCCCGGCGGGCGTTCTCGAGACTCCAGCCACCGAGGTGCAGGTCCTCCACGTGGACGTCGAGGGGCACGTCACGCACCAGGGGGATCACCTCGGCGTTGAGCCGGACCCGGTCGGCGTGCTCCGCCAGGTTCTGCCGCAGTTTGGGGGACAGCGCGTCGAGGTGCGCGTAGAGGGTGTCGAGGTCCCCGTATTCGTTGATGAGTTTGGCTGCCGTCTTCTCCCCCACCCCGGGCACGCCCGGCAGGTTGTCCGACGGGTCGCCCCGCAGGGCGGCCAGCAGCGGGTACTTGTGGGGGCGGACCCCCGTGCGCTCCTCGATGCCGGCTTCGTCGTAGAGGGCGTAGTCGCTCACCCCGCGGCGGTTGTAGAGGACCCGGATGAAGGGATCCTCCACCAGTTGGTAGGAGTCCCGGTCACCGGTGACGATGATGACCGGGTGGCCGCGGTCGCGGGCCTCCGAGGCCAGCGTGGCGAGGACATCGTCCGCCTCGAACCCTTCGGCCTCGACGACCGGGATGCACAGCGAGTCCATCACCTCCCGGATCATCTCGAACTGGGGCGGCAGGTCCGCCGGCGTCTCGTCCCGACCGCCCTTGTAGTCGTCGACGATGTCGTCCCGGAACGTTCCACCGGGTAGGTCGAAGGCGACCGCCAGGCCCACCGGGCGATGGTCCCTGACGAGGTTCAGCACCATCGACGTGAACCCGTGGACCGCGTTGGTGGTGACCCCGGCACTCGTCTTCAGCGTGTCGGGCAGGGCGAAGTAGGCCCGGAAGGCCAGTGACATGCCGTCGAGGAGGATCAGCGGGCGGGCGCCGGTCGCGGGGGACGGAACCGGTGGCGTAGAGGGCACGACGGGATCGCCTCGGCCTACGGCTCGAGGATTCCCTCGAGGACCTGGCGGGCCACGTCGGCCATCCGGGTACGGGTGCTCATGGCCGTCTTCTGGATGAAGGCGAATGCGTCCCCCTCGTCCAGGCCGTGGCGCTCCATGAGCACCCCTTTGGCCGCGTCGACGAGGCGGCGCGTCTCGAGCTTGTCCTCGGCCAGGCCCTGCTGGCCCACGATCCCGTCGTCGACCGCCTGGCGGGACTCGGCCTCGATGGCCCATTCCTGCTCGCACCGGGCCACCGCCTGGTCGATGGCGGGGATGAGCTCGATCCGTTGGAACGGCTTGACGAGATAGGCCGCCACACCCGCCTCACGGGCCTCGTCGATCAGGTTCCGCTGGCTGAACGCGGTCAGGATCAGGACGGCCACCTTGAGGTCGAGGTCGCGGATGTCCCGCGCCGCCTGGAGCCCGTCGGCCCCGGGCATCTTGACGTCGAGGATGACCAGGTCGGGCTGGTGGCGCCGGACGAGCTCCACCGCGTCGTCCCCGCGGCCGGTCTCCCCCACCACGTCGTAGCCCTCGTCGACCAGGATCTCCTTCAGGTCGAGCCGGATGATCGCCTCGTCCTCGGCGATGACCACGCGCCTGGTCATGGTGTCTGCACTCCTTGCCACGCTGATGTGTGCTCCTGCCTCGGTAGCGAATTGTTGCACCGGCCCGTCATGCCCCGGACGCCTGCCGCACCCGTGGGACCGGGATCCGCCCGCAGGACCGGAGGAGCGCCGCACCGGCGCCCCACATACTGCCCGACACGCGACCTCAACCGGGTCCGACCACGAGGCGCTCGAGGAGATCGTCCTGACGACGCTCCAGCTCGATGATCTGGTCGACCAGCGCCTGGCGGGTCCGCAACATGGCCGAGGCCTGGCGGGCGACTTCGTCGTGGTCCTTGGCCGCCATGGGTGTCTCGGCCACCAACGCCCGCAGCCTCGTGTCGTCCGCCATCTCGTTGACCACCTCGAGCTGCTCGTCCAGCACGGCGAGCTCGCCGCGGGCGCGCTGCAACCGTCGGTGCGCGTCGTTGAGGCGTCGCTCGATGGTGGTCCGGTGCATGGGAGGGCAATTGTACGCCTGCCGAGAGCCTCGTCCCACCGACCCCCCCCACACCCGATCCCGCACGGCCAGTCGGACCTCAGGCCGCAGGCATCCCGACCGACGCACGACGGGTCAGCCGACGTCCGAGGCGTGCCAGCCCGACGGCCGGTCCCATGCCCGGACCGTCCCCGACGGGGAGGGCGAGGACGCCGGTGTCCGGATCGACGGCCCCGTCCACGGGGGGCACGAGGTCACTCGCCAGGTAGGTCGAGGTCGGAGCCAGATCGCCGGGCAGCGGGCCGCCCGGCAGGGCCGCCAGCACCCGGTTCACCCCGCGGGCGTAGCCCGACTCGAACATCCCTCCGATCCACCAGGGCACCCCGTGCTCGCCGCACCAGCCGATGACCTCCAGGGCGGCGCCGATCCCCCCGAGGCGAGCCGGCTTGACGCACACCACCGAGCAGGCCCCGCACGCGACGGCCTCGACCACCGACTGCGGCGAATGCAGGCTCTCGTCCAGGCAGATCGGCGTGTCCAGCGCCTCGGCCAGCCTCCGGTGCCCTTCGAGGTCGCCGCGCTCGAGGGGCTGTTCGATGCAGACCAGGCCCACACCGTCGAGCACGGCCAGGCGGTCCTCGGCGTCGGCACCGTACGACCCGTTGGCATCCACCTGCACGAGGAGGCCGCTGCCCGCCACGGCGCGGGCGGCACCGGCCACGATCGACTCCGACCCGGGGGTGACCTTGATCTTGACCCGCACGTAGCCCGACCGCCGGAGCCGCTCGAACGCGGCGGTCAGCGAGCCGGTGGACTCCGGGAGGCCCACGACGGCACCGGGTGCCACCCGGTCGCCATCCACCCCGAGGAGCCCGGCGAACGACCGCCGCTCCGACCGCAGGTGGACGTCGCCCACCGCCATCTCGACCGCGGCGTAGGCGAAGGGATGGTCCCGCACGCCGAGCAGGTCGGGCAGGCCGTCGACCGACCCCAGGGATCCGACCCGGGCCGCCTCCGCCGCCAACGCGGGCAGCAGGTGGCGCTCCAGGGCGGTGAAGGCCGACGCGACGTCCTCGGCGTCGTAGGTGGTGTCGGCCAGCGCCGCGCACTCGCCCCAGCCCTCGACGACCGAGCCGTCGGGGCGCCGCACCTGCAGCCGGACGAGGACCACCGGTCGACGGCGGTGCGTACCCACTGCCGTCTCGACCGGGTCCACGAACTCCAGGTCGACGCTCAGCACGTCGGCGGCCACCAGGGCGAGGCCCGATCCCCGGCCCAGACCGGCCCAGCGCGCGGCGGCGGTGCGATCGTCGACGGCTCCGGCTCCCATGGACGGAGCCTACGGGTCCGGATGGTCCGATACCCTTCTGCGTCGTGGTGATCCTGTACCGTCAGCCAGCGGACGGGGTCATCGCCCGCGATGTCTGCGCGGCGTGGCCCATCGAGGGGTGGCTCCGTCGAGGGGTGGCTCCGACGAGGGGTGGCTCCGTGGAGGCAGCAGTGCAGACGGGGGCGACGGTCCCCGTGAGGCCCGGGTGGCGGAATGGCAGACGCGGTGGACTCAAAATCGCAGTTTAGCCGTCTGACCTGGGACTATTCCAGACCATCGGATACCACCGAATCCGGCCTGACCAGGACAAAGGACCATCCGGTCCCAAGCGGTCCCGCCGAGTTGTTGGGACGATTGTTGGGGCGATTCTGGACCCGCCAGCGACCCGCTCCGAAGGACAACTACGCGGTGGACAACGAGTGGATTCCGAGTGGATTTCGTCACACGGCTACCATCCTTGACCCGTTTGGGACGGTCCGGTAGCATCGAACGCATGTTCGTCGGCGATGCGGAGTCCAGCACTGGCGGTCGGTTCACCCGGCCAGCGCCGCACAGTGTCCCCACGCAGATGGTTGCCCGCCAGCTCGCCGCACTCCCCGATTCGGAGTCGGATCCGATGGCCGTGGCCACCATGGCCTGCGACCACCTGTACGAGCGCCTATGGGGTGTCCTGCAGGGGAACGACTCCATGGAGAAGCTGAGCGCCACCGCCGACACCATCTTCGAAGCACTCGAGGAACTGGCTCGCCGCGGGTATGTCCATGCCCGGACGGTTGCTCAGCGGGTGGCCGGCACCGACCCCGACTACCCCAGATCGGGGTCGGGCCTGTTCGATGAGATTGCGGAACTCGATGAGGGCCTTCGCATGGAGACGGGGCCGACGACCATGCAGAGGCACCACACGCGATATGACGCCGCGTGGCGGGGATCCCGACGCCTGAGCGGCGGTGTCCACCTTCGTTTCGTCAAGTGTGCGTGGGCGATGATGGAACTCTTGGCCGAGGGCGACGTAGGTGTCGCCATAGATGGTGGTCTACGCGGAGGCCATCTCGCACGACCTGACGGTATCGACCGTCCATTTGAGCCAGTGGACGACCCCCGTCCGCCCGGCCAACTCCTAGTCGCCTCGCCGCATCTGACCAACGCTCCCCCCGTCTGGCTCGTCGCGCCCCATAGCGTCGGCGAGTTGGTCGCTGCCTAACTAGAGCAGCCCGACCCCAGCTCCAGCCGCCGACCGGCGCGGCCCTGACCCCATTCTCGGGTCGGGCTCCAAGGAGTCTGCAGTGTCGACCGTTACCGAAGTACCCGCCGACTGGCGGACCATGACCACCGTGTCCGTCCCCGTTGCCGGCGCCATCATCGCCGGCCTGTGCCGGAACACGAGCTACGACGCCGCTCACCGCGGTGACTTCCCCACCATCCAGATCGGCGCTCGCATCGTGGTGCCGGTCAAGCCTCTCCGCCGGATGCTCGGCGAGCTGGCCGAGGGCGGTGATCGTGGATGATCATCTCCCGTACCCACAACGTCACCACCTACCGTGATCCAACGGGCGACGAGGCCGTCGGCAGGATCCTGTACGGCCACCCCGCCCCCTCCGAGCGCCTGCACCAGTGTCGTCGGTGTCACGCCGTGGGAACCGCTGCGGATCTCCGCAGGTTCCGGTTCACGGTCGACTTCTGGTTGCACCTGTCGATGCACGGCACCGCCTGCGGCGTGTGTCGGGCCTTCGACGGTCAGCCGGTGGCACCGATGTCGGACGAGAAGCGGGCGCGCATGAGTGGCGCTCGTTCAATCCTGGGACGGCTCTGATGGCGGCCTCCGTCGGCCGATGGGCGGCCGTACCTGTCTCCATGCAGATGGATCCCAGGGTCATGGGCCTCTCGCCGGAAGCCGAGTTGCTCCTGTACCGCACCTGGCTCTACGTCGGGGAGCACACCACAGACGGCGACATCCCGGGCTCGGCTCTGCCGTTGCTCACCATGAAGATGACGAACTCCTCGAACGACCTCTTGGACGAGCTGCGTCAGGGCCGGTTGGTCATCGACGGCAAGGGGTCGCTCAAGGGTCACGACGTACTCGACGGGTACCTCGATGTGAACCCCACTGCTGCCCAGATCAAGAGCCGGTCAGACCACGGGCGGAAAGGTGCCATCGCCCGTTGGGCCAAGGGAAAGCCACCGCCCGATAGCCCGCCGAGCCCAGGTGATGATGCGGTCGGCTCAGGCACGGGCAATGCATCGGGCAATGCTCCGGGCATCGACGGGCATAGCGACGGGGATGCAGATGGCAATGCACCACACGGGACGGGACGTAACGGAACGTACGAAACGACTGGCGACATCGAGTCTCGCGTTGGCCTTTCCGCTTTTTCACTCGATATAGAAAAAGCCGGTAGCGCGAGTGACTCACTAGAGGCCGAGCCAGAACTCTCGCAAGACGAGATCGACCGCATCCATAGACGGAAGATCGAACTCGAGGCCCACTTCGGAAAGCCTCCGTTCTGATGGCTACCGAGACCGTCGCAGACAAGACCAACAGGTTGCTCACCGACCACTGCGTGTTCGTACGACTCGCGCTACCCAGTCACGTCGTCGCCGTCGTCCACGGAGACAACGGAACGTACAGCGTCGACCTCACCGCCGGACGCTGGTCCTGCACCTGTGAAGCACGCCGCACCTGCTCGCACATGACAGCAGTGATGCGAGTCACCACACCGAAGGAGAACGACTAATGCCACGAAGGTGGAACGGAAACAGGAAGCACGCCGACTCACGACGCACGAACAAGAAGGCAGCAGTCGCACGAACACAACGGTGGGAGCGACTCAACACCGGACAGCGAACGAGGTCCAAGACCTGGCGCGGTGGCACGTCACTCATGGTCGACCGACCTGCAGCGACAGCACCGACGACCACGATGGCGACGACCGGTAGCGCTGACAACGGGGTACGGGGCGGGTCGATTCTTCAAGGGGGTGCGCGATGACCCGGGACGAGATGGGGCGCACATCGCTGCAAACGTTCACGCAACCCCGGGAGGGGGGTAAAAGCCCAGGTCAGCGCACTGCGCCCGGAGGGTGGGAGGTCACCATCCGTACCGTCCCGGCCCTCCCCGGCGCGTGCCCCATGTTTTCGGTGCCCGCGTGACTGGCCGACGAGGTCCTATCACCGGCTCGACCTTCGGCAAGCCGACCGGTAGACCATCCAAGTCGGCGGAACTGGTGAAGCGCAGGACCACCCCGCTCGAGCCCGTCGTGGTCGACGCCGAATCCTGGCCCACCCCGCTATCGCTCGGCGATGTCGGCCGCCAGGTGTGGCGGGAGTGCTCGGCGTTGGTGGTGCTGTCACCCCAACTTGACCGGGCCAACTTGGAGAGGTTCGCATCGCTCCACGACGAGCGGCACGCGCTGGCCGAGCTGGTCACGAAGCTCGGTCCGCTCCTCGAAGAACCAATAGTCAGTCCACTCGGCTCGGTCGTCGGTACACGCATCGTGCCGAACCCGGGACTGGCCGCGCTGCGGGCGCTGGACAAGGCCCTCGATGCACTCGGATCCACGCTCGGCCTGTCGCCAGCCGCCCGGGCTCGGTTGGGACTCGCCTCGTCGCAGATCGACCGAAACCACGCCGAGGCGAACCGCCTCCTCGCCCAGCTTGGAGGCCCAGATGACTGATCCCGCACGTCGCATCGTCACCGCCCTGGACACCCTGGACGGCCCGACACGGGCTCAGTTGGCCGAGGGGCTGTCAGAGTCCGAGGAACCGTTCCTGCGGGTACTCGGCCACGCCCTGGACGCCGTAGGGCCGAAGCTCGCCACCCTCATCATCGGCGCCGCCCTTCGGGACGCGGAAGTGGCCGGCAAGTTGCCCGCTGTGGCCGCACTGTTCCCCGATTCGGGGATGTGGGGCGAGGTACGAGCGGCGGTCACCGACTACGCAGCCCATCCCCCGACCGTCAACATCGCGCCCGACCGATGAGGGAAGCCACCGCCGTGGAGGGCCTGCTCGTCCCGCCCGAGCAGTTGCGGTGGATCCACAGGTTGCTTCTTGACGGCGTAGCCCGTGCTCGGCGTGAGGCGTGGGACGTGCCCGTCGAAGTGCGCAAGGCGCTCGACATCATCGAGCGTGGTGCCCGCATTTCCGCAACCGGAAATGCGCCGGAAGGGGCTGACCTGCTGCGCTTCCGCAGCACCGACGCACCACCACCACCTGACGGCAAGGTAGTCGACGTGAAGACCGCCGCCGCCGAACTTGGACTCACGGACCGAAGGGTGCGACAGCTCGCAGCGTCAGGTCGAATCGCCGGACATCGGGCCGGGGCGGTGTGGTGCCTGTCCCTGGCCGATGTCCGGCGCTTTGCAAACGACCGCCCCGCTTGATCGAGAGGACCGAAATGCCCACCGAACCCAACGTGATCGACATGCAGCGCCGTACCGCCCTGGCCATCGAGGCCGGCGAGCGCATGCGGTCCTCGGACGCCGAGGTTCTGGCCCGCTCCGCTCGCCGCAGCGCCGAGGCCGCTCGTCGCCAGCTCCGAGAGGCTGCAGGCCACCAGGCCGAGGAGGGTGCATCCTGGTCGCAGACCCTCGCGGTCGACGCCGCCTGGGAAGCGCTCGAGATTGCCGAGAAGCGCGCCGCACGCTTCGGGGATCAGAAGTACGACCCCGACCACTCGTTCTTCGTTGACGTTTTCGCGGCCGAGGTGCGGGGCGACAAGGCGGCGCTACGCCGCCTCAAGGCGTTCTCCGCCGAAGTGGAGCTCCGGGCCGGGTTGGGCATCTCCTCGACGTTCGTCGCCCCGGCCTTCCTGACAAGTCAGTACGCGGACATCCCCCGGCAGGCGCAGGTGTTCGCCGCCCTGGTGCCCCAGCGCCCGCTGCCGAAGGGTGCGAGCCTTTCCATCCCCCAGTTCTCCGCGTCGGGCAGCGTGTCATCGGCGGCGCAGAACGTGGCTCCATCCGAAACCGACATTGTCGACGTCTTCCTGGCCCGGGCGGTCGGATGGTTGGCGGGGCGGTTCACCGCTTCGCTCCAACTGATCGAGCAGTCGTGGTCCCCGGCGTTCGACGAGGTCGCCGAGGAAGTGCTGACCGCCGCGTTCGATGAAACGCTTGAGGGCCAGATGTTCACCGGTTCCGGGTCGGCCGGCCAGGTGCTCGGGGTGCTCAACGCCCCCAACCTGGTGGACTCCACCTTTAACCAGACTTCGCCGACCCCCTCCGAGTGCGCCGCTGCCATCGGTGAGGGCCTGGCAGTCTACGCGGCAGCAAGAAAGATGACCGCCAGCGCCGTGCTGATGACGCCGTTGCGGTGGGCATGGCTGGCGAACGGTCAGGACACCACCGGGCGTCCCCTGGTGAATCTCACGGGCCCGGTGGCCCGCACCGCCAACGGCACCACCCCGGTCGGCTCGATCGGTGGCGTGAACGTCTACACGACGGCGGGCATCCCGACGAACCTCGGAGCCGGTACCAACCAGGACGCCATCGTCATCACTCGGCCGTCTGACTCCCGCCTGTACCTGTCGAACCCCGCCTTCGGTGCCTACACCGAGGGCTCCCAGGCCGGGAGCATGACCGCATCACTCACGCTGTCGGCATCGGCAGTGTCCTTCCCCGACCGATTCGCCAGCGTTGCCATCCAGGGCACCGGACTCGTCCAGCCCGCGGGCTACTGAAAGTAGGAGCAATGAAGAACCACATCGAGTACGCAGCCGGAAGTTTGGAGCGACGCCGCCACCCCGCTCGGATCGCGGTGCCCAGCGGCAGGCGGGACCTCCGGGCCGAGGCGCTGAAGATCGAGAAGCGCACCGGGATCAAGACCACGATCGCACCGCTCAGTCGTCCCGCTCGCCGCAGTCGCCTCACGCTCGCCGAGGCCCGCCGCATCGCCGACCGACTCCGCTCCGCCGCCAACTGACCAACCAAAGGACAACCACCATGGAAGAAAGCCCGTACGAAGCCGAGCGCCGTCAACTCCTCGCCGAACTGAACCGAGCGTCGAAGATCCGGATCGGACTCACGGGCACGAATCCGGCCGTCACGGAGATCGAGGCGCAGATCGCAGCACTCGACGCCCACCACGCACTCGACTCGTCCCCGTGGTCCCCGCTGGCCGACGCCCTGGCCGCTGCGGTGCCCAGTCGTCGGGTCCGGCGTGATGCCACCGTCGACGCCCTCACGGCCGCTGTCAGCGCGCTGATTGCCGACCACCGGGACGAGTTGGTGAAGGCCGCGGACGCAGCCGACGAGAGGTGGCAGGCGCTTGTAGACCGCCGCCTGGCCGCGGAGGACGCCGCCCGAACCCGATCGCACACCCCGTCGCTCCCGCCGTCCTCCGCGCCCGGTTGGAGCCCCGCCACCCCCGCACAGGTGGCCCGATTCCGCGAGGGCGTCGTCATCGGCCCGTCGCACTAAGGAAGGCACAATGGCATCCGCTCACTCCGTAGAGGTCCGGTTCTTCGGGTCCACCAAGGACTTCGAAGCAGCCCTGGCCAAGATGGGCATCGCCACCGATGTCGCGGCCAATGACATCGGCAAGAAGATGGAGGCGGGTGCCGGTCGCACCGGTAGCGCCTTCGAGAAGATGGGCCAGAAGCTCGAGGATTGGGGTGTCCCGTTCGGCTCGTCGCTGTCGAAGGTCGGGAGCAATCTGCAGGATGTCGAGGGCAAGGGCAAGCAGTTCGGTGCCGCGTTCTCCGAGATCGGCAAGGGGCTGACTCTCGGTGTCGGTGCCGCGGCCCTCGGTGTCGGTGTCGAGGCGTTCCGGCTCGGTACCAAGTGGCAGACGGCCATGGCGTCGATGGCAACGCACGCAGGCATCGGGATCGGTGCGGCCGACAAGATCGGCGCGGCGTTCCTGTCGACCGCCGGCCAGTCCGAGTTCACCGCCACCGAGATGGCGAACGCCTACGCACCGGTTGCGGGTGAATTCACTAACCTGACCGGCCACGCCCTCAACGCGAAGCAAGCCCTCACGGTGATGTCGGCCGCCAGTGACCTCGCCACCGCTTCGGGGGAATCGCTGACCACCACCACGAAGGCGCTGGCCGACGTGATGCTGCCGTTCCACATGAACGTGAACCAGTCGAAGGACGCGGCGAACACACTCTGGAACACGCAGCGCCTCCTCGGTGTCTCCACGTCGGACCTGACCAACGTCTACCAACGCCTCACCCCGTTCGTGGCCGGGTCGGGGATGACCTTCGGCCAGTTGTCGGGGATGATGGTTGAACTGACCCATTCCCTCGGTGGTGGCCGTCAGGCTGCCCGTGTGGCTGGCCGTGCGATTCAGTCCCTCATCGATCCCTCATCGTCGGCCAATAAAGCGCTCGACCAGATGGGCATTTCACTGTTCAACGCTCAGGGCAAGTTCGTTGGAATGCCGAAGGCGATCGGCGAACTGAAGTCGGCCCTTGCCACCCTTCCCGGTGCCAGTGCGGGAGTCGCCGCCGAACAGAAGGTGCTCGCACTCACGCAGCAAGCGGCCACCCTCAAGTCGATGGCCCAGACAGCCGCCGTCAAGGCGCAAGAGAAGGCCATCAGTGCCCAGCTCCCGGCCCTCAAGCTGCAAGCCGGGGCGCTCACGCAGTCGTCGGTGATGCAAAAGCTATTCGGCGCCAACGCCAACGCCATGCTGGCCATCATCGCTGGTGGTCCTGCCGAGTTCAACAAGTACACCGCCGCCGTTCAGAAGCACGGTCAGGTCGAGTCCGCCGCGGCCACTCAGTCCAAGACCTGGCACGTGCAGACCAAGATCCTCAAGTCCACCCTGGAAGACCTCGGGACCTCCCTCGGCACGAAGATCGTGCCCATCGTGGAGAAGGTCGCCAGCGACACGGCGAAGGTCGTCGGATGGTTCGAGAAGCACAAGGCGGTGGCCAAGACGCTGGCCGTCATCATCGGCGGGGTTCTGGTGTCGGCCATGTCGGCGTTCGCCATCGAGTCCGGGGTCAAGGCGTTCAACTCGGTGAAGAAGCTCGGCGAGGGTGTCGGCAAGCTGGGGACCCTGCTCATGGAGAAGATCGTCGGGACCTCCGGTGCGGTCACCGCCGCGTTCGACGAGGAGGGTGCGGCCGCCGAGGAGGCGGGTGTCGCCTCTGACACCGCATTCGGTCCCATCGGCCTCATCATCGGTGCCGTCGTCATCGCCGGGTACGAACTGGTCACCCACTGGAAGACCATCTCCAGGTGGATCAGTGAGGCGTGGCACGGAATCCTCAGTGTGGCAAAGTCGGTGTGGCACACCCTCACCTCGTTCTTCAAGTCCTGGTGGCCGGTCGTCCTCGGAATCTTCACGGGCGGGATCGGGCTCCTCATCGGTGAACTGATCCAGCATTGGGCCACCGTCCGCACGGATGTCATCACCGCCTGGGACGACATCGTCACGTTCTTCAAGGGCATCCCGGGCAAGTTCATTTCGGCACTGTCATCGCTCGGGTCCCTCCTCCTCGGATGGATCGGTGACGCCTGGGGGGCGCTCACCGGGTGGGTAGAGACAGCGGTGGCGGCCGAGATCGCCTGGTGGACCGAGTTCCCCGGCAAGATCATCGCCGCCCTCGGCGCTGCGGGGTCGATGCTGCTCGGCTGGGGCGAACAGCTCCTCGGCGGGCTCTGGTCCGGCGTGACCACCGCATGGGCCGCCCTCGGCAACATCGGGAGCACCATCGAGGGATGGGTCACCTCGGCGCTGTCGACGGCCGCCGCGTGGCTCGTCACGGTGGGAGGTCAGATCATCGACGGACTCGCCAACGGGATCACCGCTGGGATCACAAGGGTCGTCAGTGCGGTGACGAAGACGGCCTCGAAAGTGGTCAACGCGGTGAAGTCGTTCTTTGGGATCTCGTCGCCGTCGAAGGTGTTCCACGAGATCGGCACGAACCTCGTCGCCGGCCTGGCCAACGGGATCATGGGGTCGACCCCGCTGGCTACCGGTGCACTGGCGAAGCTGACCGCTTCGATGAGTTCCCCCATCACCGGATCGGCCATCTTGAGCGTCGGCTCGTCGATGCGCCCCGCCGGGATGCTGTCGCCGGGTGCGTTCTCGTCCTCCGCCTCGGCTGGTGCGGTACTGCCGACCGTCGTCGGTGGCAACACGACCTCGACGGCGACCACGCTGGCCGGCCACAACGTGACAGTCAGCCCGGTTTATCACGTCACGGTGGCGGGCCTACCGGAGCAGATCCACGGGCAGGTGACAACGGAGCTGGAGCGGTACACCAAAGACATGACCGCCCAGATCGAACAGGCGCTCCGCCCGTGACCGAGGGCCGCGAGTGGGCACGTGCGTTCCTGACTGCCGGGGTGGCACAGGGGGACCTGCCGAAGGCGATGTCACGCCAGTTCACCGACGCCCTCGGAACGATGGAGATCACCGCCCTGTGCGCCACGATGGCCGATGTCATGGGCTATACGACAAACGTCGCCATCGTGGCCCTGTTCGAGTTGCAGCGTGTCACCGGGGAGCCCGCCATCGAGCACCTGCGGACGATCATGACCCGCTTCGATCCGACCCTGTGACGCGAAGAACCCCCGGCCCGGATCGGCCAGGGGTCCTCGCGTGCGGGTTACGGGATGGGTCAGGTCAGGCCGGTACCTCCCGCTTGAGCAGTTCCTCGCACCGTGCGAGCATGGCCCGGAGCTCGACGACCTCGGCCTCCAGGCTGTGGACCTGGTCCCACAGGGCAGACGTGCGCTCGTCCTCGGTCATGCCGACACCTCCTCGGCCATGCGGACCCTGATCCGCAGCGTGGGACCGTCTGATCCGAGGACCAGTTCGCCCTCCAACTCCTGGCCCCTGAGGCCGTTGACGAGCACGTCGTCCAGTTCGGCCACCTTCACCGCGCACGCGGCGTGGTCGAAGTCGTGGGCTAGTTGCGGGTCGATGGCGAGGACCCGTTGAAAGACCTCGGTGTACCTGTCTTCGAGCGCCTGCCTCGCCGCCGTTAGTTGTTCGCTCATGTCGCTCCCCTTCGGTTGTGACACCGGGGAACGTCGCCAACGGGAACCACAGGCCCGACACACTCGTCGGATACCATCGCCCACGCTGACACCGCATCACCGGTGTCGGCCACGCCCCCCGGGCCGCGCAAACGGTCGCGGGGGGCACTTTCTGTCTCGGTCACTATGCGCCCCCGCGAATTGGATGTCAACGGATCCCACGGCATTACTGATTCCGTAATACGTACTCCGTCCGAAGGCTGGCGCCGCCCAGCTCGCCGCCACTGAGATCGTCGGCCGCTGCGAGCGCCGGGTCGGGGAACTGGTGCGGCTGGGACAGGAGGAGGGGACGATCCGGACGAAGGGCCAGTCTTACGCAAACTCGCCAAAGGCTCATGGGGGTTCACAACACGATGAGCCGCCCAAGCGCATCACGGACCTCATATCGCCCCACGAATGGCGCGGGGGAGGACGGCAGCCGGGGCTCCGGGATCTGGCCGACGCCTCCCCCGAAGACTTCGACGCCGCCATCGACGAGGCCCGGGCTGAGGGGAACCTGAGCGCCGCTACGCTGCGAGCGCCGGACCCGTCGAGCACGGTCCCGCCACCGTGCTCCGGGTCCGGCACCTACTCGGCTCCTGGGGACATGTGCCAGGTGGTGCCCAACGGCCCTGGTCCCGGGTGGCGCAACCGTGCAGGATGCAATCGTGACCATCATCGGGAACGACATCAGTTGCGATCGGTTCGGCTGCCGAAAGACTGACACCTTCGTCGGCGAATTGAGCGCCGCGGACGTTCGTACCCGGTATCACATCCTCGGTTGGCAGACATTGGAGATCAACGCGGAGGAAAGCCACATGTGTCCGCGCCATGCGACGACCGCTTGATCGGAGTTGCCCGGCACCCTGACCCCCACCGCCGACGTTTGCGGGGCACACAGGGCAACGTAGGGGGCGGTCCTAGGCGGTAATCCCTGCTTCGAGGGACGCCGCCGCCGCCATTGCCTGGTCGTCCGTGTTGTGCGTGTAGACCCTCAGCGTGAGCGCGGGGTCGGAGTGGCCCAACCTGTCGGCCACCGTCCGGGCATTGTGTCCCGACCGCATCAGTTCCGTGGCCGTGTAGTGGCGTAGATCGTGCAGCCGGTACGTCCACCGCTCCTCCGGCTTCAGTCCCCGACCGAGGTCGACCGCCATCGCCTCCTCCATGGTCCGACACAGGTTGCGGAACCGATTGGTCAGCGTGTTCGGCATGACCGGCCGGGAACCGTCCAGCTCGTCCGAGAAGACATACGCCTCGTCAACGAGGTCGACCTCGGCCAGGACGGCGGCCCCGTCCACCCGCATCCGTCGGCTTGCCAGCACCCTCATGGCGTGTTCCCCAAGGACGAGGCGCCGGACCTGGTGCGTCTTGGGGTCCTTCGACCCCCACCCGTTCTTCGTCTGCCAGATCGACCGGTTCACCGTCAGCGCCGAGCCCTGCCAGTCGACATCCGACCACCGCAGTCCCGCCAGCTCGCCGCGCCTCATCCCGGTCAGTGCGGCCATGGTGATGATGGTCGCCATTTCCGGGGTCCGTGACCTCTCGGCCGCGTCGATGAGTGCCCGGACCCGTTCGGGTGGCGGAATCGTCAGCGGCTTCACGGGCACCCGTGGCGGGGTCGCATTGCGGGCCACGCTGGCCGGCACCATCCCCCACTTCTCCCCCTGTCGGAGCGCGGCCGCGATGACCCTGTGGTGGTGCATGACCATCGCCGGGGACGTGCCGGACCGGATGAGGCCCGCATAGAACGCATCGAGGTCCTTCGCTGTCAGCTTGTCCAGCATCACGCCGCCGAGCGCCGGCCGGATGGTCGACTCGATGTTGGTCCGGTAGCCGTCGAGGGTCGTATCCGCCCGCCCCTGCTTCCCGTCCCGCAACCAGTCGTCGAGGAGGGAGCCGAACGTCCCGCTATTGCTCCCGTGCTTCCCCTCGGCGACCTCGGTGGTCAGCTTCGCCAGTAGACGACGGGCCGCCATGATCCCGTCCGTGGTGGTGCGACTGACGTGGCGGACCTGGCCGGTCTCGGGATTCCGCCCGACGAACGCCCGGACCTCCCACCGTCGCGGACCGACCTGCCTGATACCTTTCTCGACCGTGACGGTCTTGAACTTCGGTGCCATCTTCGTGGTGGTCATCGCCGCCCCCTCGTTGTTGGGTTTCTGTTGGGTTCAGACTAGCACGCTGGGACATACTCCCAGGTAGCCCGGGTGGCGGAATGGCAGACGCGGTGGACTCAAAATCCACTATCCGAAAGGGTGTGCGGGTTCGAATCCCGCCCCGGGCACCGAGTGGCTCCTGTTCGCCCTGGTCGGCGGACCCGTCGCCACGGCCGGCGGCGCCGACGTGCGCCCACGCCTCGTCCGCACTCCACCGGAGCCGTCGCGTACTGCCCGGTAACCACCGGTCCCCGTCACCGCCGTGACACACTGGGCCGTCCACCAGCCGTGCCGACGGCCGGTCCGATGCGAAAGGAGCCTGTGGGTGCTGGCCTTCACCTTCCCTGGACAGGGGTCCCAGCGGTCCGGGATGGGACACGCCTGGGTGGACCACCCCTCGTGGGAAGTCGCCGGTGAGGCCTCCGACATCGCCGAACGCGACCTCACGGGCCTGCTGCTCGACGCGCCCATGGAGGAACTGACCCGCACGGCCAACGCCCAGCTCGCCACGTTCGTGATGAGTCTCGTCGTCCTGGACGCCGTCGAACGCCTCGGTCTGACGCCGGCGGCGTGTGCCGGCCACAGTCTCGGCGAGTACACCGCCCTCGTGGCCACCGGCGCCCTGTCGCTGGCGGACGGCACCTCGCTGGTCATCGAGCGCGGAGACGCCATGCAGGCGGCTGCCGACGACCGTCCCGGCACCATGGCCGCCCTGATCGGCATCGCCGACGACGACGCCGAGTCGGCGTGCCAGCGGGCGGAGTCCGACGTATGGGTTGCGAACTACAACGCCCCGGGCCAGGTGGTCATCGCCGGCACGGAGGAGGGCATCGCGCTCGCCACCGCCCACGCCAAGGAACTCGGGGCCCGCAAGGTGCTCCCCATCCCGGTCTCGGGCGCCTTCCATACGCCCATGATGCTGCCGGCCCGGGCCCGCCTGCGCGAGCGACTGGACACGGTCACCTTCCACGCCCCCGAGGTCCCGGTCGTGGCCAACGTCGACGCCCGCGTGCACACCGACGCCGCCGAGTGGCCCGGCCTGTTGTCCGCGCAGCTGTGCAGTCCGGTGCGTTGGCGCCACTCACTCGAGGTGCTGAGCGGAAGGGGATCCACCTTGGCGATCGAACTCGGTCCCGGTGGCGTGCTCTCGGGCATGGTCCGACGGGCCACCCCGGACATGCGCGGCGTCTCGGTGGCCGTGCCCGACGATCTCGACAAGCTCATGGACCACGTGGCCGGGAGCGACGAGTGGAACGCGTCGGGCCCCGACAGCCAGGGCGAGCACCTCTACACGTCCGAGCGTGTCGTGGTCAGCCCGGCTCCCGGGGTCTTCGAGCCCGCCGTCCACCTGGCGGCGCTCGAGAGCACGGCACTGGCCGAGGCCAATGCCGCCCCCGGCAGTGGGCACGGGGCGGAGCCGGGATCCCGCATCGCCGTCGGTGACCAGGTGGGCACCGTGGGGTTGACCGAGGTGCGCACGCCCTTCGACGGCATCCTCGTGCGGTGGCTGGCCGTGCGGGGCGAGCGTGTCGTCGAGGGCCAACCGGTCGCCTGGATCCGTACCCGGGCCGGTGGGTCATGAACGGCTCCACCGGCACCGGACCCGGGCCCGACGGCACGGACCGGTCCGACGGGGGTCGCGTCGTGCTGGTGACCGGAGGCTCGCGGGGCATCGGTCTCGCCTGTGCCGAGTGGTTCCTCGCCAACGGCGACCGGGTGGCCGTCACGTCCCGGTCCGGCACCCCCGAACACGACGTCGGGAGTGGATCCGACCACTTCCTGTCCCTCACCTGCGACGTGACCGATCCCGAGCAGGTCGAAGCGGCCTTCCTCGCCGTCGAGGAGGCATGGGGGCCGGTCGAGGTCCTGGTGGCCAACGCGGGTGTCACCCGGGACACCCTGGCCCTGCGCATGTCCGAGGAGGCCTGGTCCGAGGTCATCGACACCAACCTCACCGCCGTGTTCCGGGTCACGAAGCGGTCGCTGGCCAAGATGCTCCGACTCCGCCGGGGTCGCGTCATCATGATCTCCTCGGTCGGTGCGTTCATCGGCTCCGCCGGACAGGCCAACTACGCCGCCTCCAAGGCGGGACTGGTGGGCATGGCCCGTTCGCTGGCCCGCGAGGTGGCCAGTCGCTCCATCACCGTGAACGTCGTCGCTCCCGGACTGGTGGAAACGAATATGCTGGCCGGACTGGGCGAAGCCAAGACGGCCGAATTCGCCGCCCAGGTGCCGTTGGGACGGGTGGCCCTACCGGGCGAGATCGCCAGTGTCGTCGGGTTCATCGCCTCGGACGGGGCCGCCTACGTCACTGGTGCCGTCCTGCCGGTCGACGGTGGGCTGGCCATGGGGCTCTGAGGGCACCCGGCCGGCATCGGTGCGGGAGGGCGGCACCACGAGTGGACAGCAACGAGAACCAACAGCACCGAAACCAGAGCAAGGAGATGCAGTGAGCAACGACGAGACGTTCGAGAAGTTCAAGGGATGCGCGGTGGAGGTGCTCCAGGTCCCCGAGGACAAGATCACCAAGGAGGCCCGGTTCGCCGAGGACCTCGACGCCGACAGCCTGGACCTCGTCGAGCTCGTCATGGCGCTCGAGGAGACGTTCGACGTGTCGGTGGACGAGACCGAGCTCGAGGGGATCGAGACCATCGGGCAGGCCTACGACCTGATCGTCGCCAAGATCTGATGCTGTTGGGAGTCGGCCCGGACGGGCCGATCGCCGGCCGCCGGGTGGCCATCACCGGTATCGGGGTCCTCTCCTCGGTCGGGTCGGGTCCGGAAGCCTTCTGGTCCGGGCTGCACGGACCCGCGCCGGAGGGTGAGCGCCGGGTGCGGGACTTCGATCCCGAGAACTGGGTCACCACCAAGGACGCACGCCACCTCGACCGTTTCGCCCAGTTCAGCGTGGCCGTGGCCGACATGGCCCTGGCCGACGCCGGTGAGTTGGGTGCCGATCCGGGGCGCTCCGGCGTGATCATGGGCACCGGGGTCGGTGGCCTGCAGACCCTCGAGACCCAGATCCTCGTCTACGCCGACAAGGGCGTCCGTCGCATCTCCCCCCGGCTCGTCCCGATGATGATGTCCAACGCCGGAGCCGCAGCCGTGTCCATGAGGATCGGGTGGCACGGGCCGTCCGAGACCGTGATCACGGCGTGCGCGGCCGGCGCCCACTCGATCGCCCATGCCGCGCGCCTCGTGGCATCGGGTCGGTGCGACGTGGCCATCGGCGGTGCCGCCGAGGCCGGCATGACGATCGTCGGAACCGCCGCCTTCGCCAACATGACGGCCCTGTCGACCTCCGGTCGGTCGATGCCGTTCGACGTCCGCCGCGACGGGTTCGTCATGACCGAGGGCGCAGGTGCCTTGGTCCTCGAGGACTGGGACCGGGCGGTCGCCCGCGGCGCGCGGATCTACGGCGAGCTCGCCGGCGCCGCCAGCACGTCGGACGCCCACCACATCACGGCACCGGCGCCCGGTGGGTCGGGTGCGGCGGCGTGCATGCTCCTCGCCATGGAGGACGCCGCCGTCAGCGCCGGCGACGTCTCCCACATCAACGCCCACGGGACGTCGACACCACTGAACGACCAGGCCGAGTCCGAGGCGATCGGCAAGGTGTTCGGGTCCGACTCCCCGCCGGTCACGTCGATCAAGGGGGCCACCGGCCACGGTCTTGGGGCGAGCGGCGCCATCGAAGCGGTCGCCGCCGTGCTCACCCTCGCCCACGCCAGCATCCCGCCGACCGTCGGCTTCGAGGAGCCCGATCCGGAGATCCACCTCGACCTGGTGGTCGGCGGGCCGCGTGCGTGGCAGCCGGGGCCGATCCTGTCCAACTCCTTCGGATTCGGCGGACACAACGGCTGCCTGGTCATCACACCGGCCTGACCCACCGGACCGGACGCAGGACCCCTGGTCCGGACCCGGCACGCGACGCCCTACCGTGGAGTCCTCATGATCGACCCCGTGCCTCCGCTCGACCTCCCGTCCGATCCCGACGCATCACCCGATCTGGCCATCGGTGCGTTCACGCCCCACGGCCCCTGGGTCGTCGAACCGGCCACGATGCCCTGGCGGCTCGGCACGGACGGCGGTCCCGACGTGGGCACCCTGCGCCGACAGGCCGCCGCACTGGCTCGCACCCTCGTCGATCCCGGGCACCTGCCGTCGATCGGACGGCTCGTGTCCGTCGGCTACCACCTCGGCGTACCGCTCCTCCTGTGGGGTGCGAAGGAGCGGGGCACACCGCAGTCGCGGGCCGGCCTCTCCCTCCGCCTGCGACCCGCCTTCGAGCACCTCGGCCCGACCTACATCAAGTTGGGCCAGATCATCTCGTCGGGCGAGGGGATCTTCCCCGAGGAACTGGTCTCCGAGTTCCGGCTCCTGCGCGACCGGGTCCCACCCGAGCCCTTCGCCGTGGTCCGCCGCACGATCGAGGAGGACCTCGGTCGGTCCCTGGCGGAGGTGTTCACCTCGTTCGACCGGACTCCTGTCGCCTCGGCCTCGATCGCCCAGGTCCACGCGGCCACCCTGCGCACCGGTGAACGGGTGGTGGTCAAGGTCCAGCGCAGCCGGGTCGCACCCCTGGTCCGGCTCGACATCGCCGCCATGGCCTGGATCGCCCCGTTCCTCGTCGGCCGGATCCCGGTCGCCGCCCTGACCAATCCCCCGGCGCTGGTCGAACTGTTCGCCGAGACCATCGTGGAAGAGCTCGACTTCCGGCTCGAGGCCCAGAACATGCTGGACATCGCCGAGGTGTTCGCCGGAACCGGGCAGCGGACCGTGGTGGTGCCGAGGCCCCATCCTGAACTCGTCACCCGCCGGGTGCTCGTCATGGAGCACCTGCACGGGTTCCCCTGGAGCGACGCCGAGGGGATGCGCGCCGCAGGCATCGACACGGCCGCCGTGCTGCGGTCCAGCCTGATCGCCTTCCTGGAGGGGGCTCTGCTCTACGGTGTCTTCCACGGCGACCTGCACGGCGGCAACATGATGGTCCAGCCCGACGGGACCGTCGCCCTTCTCGACTTCGGCATCACCGCCCGTCTCGACGAACGCAAGCGCCAGGCCTTCCTGCGGCTGCAGATGGGGGCCAGCACCAACAACGTGACCGTCCAGGTCGAGGCGCTCCGTGATCTCGGCGCCCTGCCGCCGGACACGGACATCGACGCGGTCATCCGGGACCTCAACCTCGATCGACCGCCCATCGACCCGACGACCCTCACCGCCGACGAGATGATGGCCGAACTGCGCGAGGTGACCAAGGCCCTCCTCGCCTACGGGGCCAGGCTGCCCAAGGAACTCATGCTCTTCGTGAAGAACATGCTCTTCCTGAACGGCGCCATGGCCACGATGGCGCCCGACGTCGACATCCTGGGCGAGATCCTGGCCATCGTCAGCTACTTCACCGAGCGCCACGGCGAGCGCATCGCCCGCGAGGTCGGCTTCGAGGTGACGACGGACGCCATCGACCTCGACGGGTACCGGGCGGCCATGGGCTTCGACGAGGACACCGGCGCCATCACCTTCCACGACCTCCAGCAACGCCGCGAGCTGATCGCCAAGCGCCTCGAGGCCCACGAACGACCCCGGCGGCGCATTCCCCTGCTACGCGCCGTCTACCGGATCGTCCGACCGCCCAAGGAGTGAGCCTCCCGTCAGCCGGCGTCGATGGCCGCGCGGAGCGAACCGACGAACTCGGCCGCCCCGTCGGGACCGACACCCTCGAGTAGCCGACGGACGAGGGCCGAGCCCACGACCACCCCGTCTGCCACCTCGCACACCTGCCGGGCCTGGTCCGGATTGGATACGCCGATGCCCACACAGACCGGCACGTCGGTGTGGGGCTGGATCCGGGCCGCCACCTCACGGGCCGAGGCGGCCAGCACGGCCTGCTCGCCGGTCACCCCCATGCGTCCGACGGCGTAGACGAAGCCCCGGGACCGCGCACAGATGGCGGCGATGCGGTCGTCCGGGGTGGAGGGAGCCACGAGCAGCACCGTCGCCACGTCCTCGGCATCGGCGGCGTCGGCCCACCCACCGACCTCCTCCAGCGGCAGGTCCGGGACGATGGCCCCGGACACGCCGGCCTGGTGCATATCGCCGGCGATGCGGGCGTGGCCCGCCCGGTAGATCAAGTTGTAATAGGTCATCACCACGAGGGGCACACCCACGTCGACCCGACGGAGATCGGCCAGCACGCCTTCGGGCGTCGTCCCCCGGTCGAGCGCCCGCAACGACGACTCCTGGATGACAGCGCCGTCGATCATCGGGTCCGAGAAGGGGATCCCGACCTCGATGGCGTCGGCCCCGGCACCGGCCAGCGCCTCCAGCACGAGCAGCCACTCGTCGTCGAGCCCGCCGGTGATGTACGGGACGAGCAGCTTGTGGCCGGCGTCGCGCCGGGCCCGCAGCGCCGACTCCAGGGTCCCCGTCTCGTGCGTGGGCGCCACGGCCCCGGTCATCCCCGGGCCCGCAGGATGTCGCGGACCTGGGCGACGTCCTTGTCCCCGCGGCCCGAGAGGTTGATCAGGACGGTCGCGCCGGGGGCGATGTCCCCGGTGGCCGCGGCGTCCACCACCCACGCGAGGGCGTGGGCCGACTCGAGCGCGGGCAGGATGCCTTCGGTGCGGGCGAGCAGCTGGAAGGCCTCGAGCACCGACCGGTCCCCTGCGGCCTCGTAGCGGGCCCGCCCGAGGTCGGCCAGGTGGGCGTGCTCGGGTCCGATGCCCGGATAGTCCAGTCCGGCGGAGATCGACTCGGCCTCCAGGATCTGGCCGGCCTCGTCCTGGATGAGGGCGCTGCGCATGCCGTGGAGGACCCCGGGGATCCCGGTGCTGACCGCCGCGCCACCTGCCGCTTCGACCGCCACCAGCTCGGACGACGTGGCGTCGGCGAACCCGGCGAAGATGCCCGCGGCGTTGGAGCCCCCTCCGGCGCAGGCGACCACCAGGTCGGGATCGGCGCCCTGCAGCAGCTCGCGGCACTGCAGGCGTGCCTCGTCCCCGATGACCCGTTGGAACTCACGCACCATCCACGGGTAGGGATGGGGCCCCATCACCGAGCCCAGGCAGTAGTGCGTGTCGTCCACCGCGGCCACCCAGGCCCGCAGTGCCTCGTTGACGGCGTCCTTCAGGGTGCGGCTGCCGCTGGTCACGGGGATGACCGTGGCACCCAGCAGCTCCATGCGGAAGACGTTGAGCTCCTGGCGCTGGGTGTCGATCTCCCCCATGTAGACCGTGCACTCCATCCCGAACAGGGCGGCGGCGGTCGCCGTCGCCACGCCGTGCTGGCCCGCACCCGTCTCGGCGATCAGCTTGTGCTTTCCCATCCTCCGCGCCAGCAGTCCCTGTCCGACCACGTTGTTCAGCTTGTGCGACCCGGTGTGGGCGAGGTCCTCGCGCTTGAGCAGCACGCGGATGCCCAGGTGCTCGGACAGTCGCCCGCACTCGGTCACCGGGGTGGGCCGCCCGCCGTAGTTGCGCAGGATGCCGTCGAGCTCGGAGCGGAACGCGCCGTCGGCCCAGGCGGCACGGAACGCCGCCTCGAGTTCGATGCACGCCGGGACCAGCGATTCGGGGACGTAGCGGCCACCGAAGTCGCCGAAGCGACCACTCGGGCCGGGGTCGCCCATGATCGCTGCGGATGCAGTGGTGGTAGTGGTGGTGGTGGTGTCGGAGGTCATCGTCAACGGCTCGCTGTTCTCGGGAGGTCGGGGATCGTGAGGGGGGGTCGGGGCCGCCGCAGCTCCGGTGGGGCTCGGCGGCGGGAGGTTCAGTCGTCCTGCCAGTCGAAGAGGTCCGTGGCGGCACGGGTGGCGAGGTCCCCGTCCCCGACCGGGACGGTCTCGCCGCGTCGGGCCACCACCGACCGGCCCGCCTCACGGGCCGCCAGGACGAAGTCGCGCACCTTACCGGGGTCCTTCACTCCGCGCGACGACTCGACGCCGCTCGCCACGTCGACGCCCCAGGGGTGCAGGTGGGCGATCGCACCGGCCACGTTGTCCGGGCGGAGGCCCCCCGACACCAGGAGCCGACCGGGGTCGACGACGCCCTCGGCCAGCCGCCAGTCGAACAGTTCCCCCGAACCGGGGTTCGGTCCGTCCACCAGCAGCGTCTGCGCCCCGTACTCGGGGAACCGCTCGATGTTGCGGTGGCCGGCCGGGAACGCCTTGATCGTCCAATTCAGGCGCTCCGCCACCCAACGGGTGTCCTCGGCCGACTCGAACCCGTGCAGCTGCACGGCGCGCAGTCCGATCTGACCGGCGATCTCGACCACCCGGCGGGGGGACTCGTCCCGGAACACCCCGACGGTCACGGTCTCGTAGGGAAGGCGCTTCACGATGTCGGCAACGGCGGCGGGGGCCATCTGACGGGGCGAAGGGGCGAAGATGAACCCGACCGCCGAGGCGCCCATGCCGACGGCCAGGAGGGCGTCCGCCTCCGAGGTCACCCCACAGATCTTGACGAAGAGCTCCGCGTCGTCACCCGGGGCCGTCGTCATGCCCGGGCCCCGAGCAGACCGTCGACAGCCGACGCCCGGTCCGCGGACCGGACGAGCGTCTCGCCCACCAGCACCGCCGCGTACCCGGCCTCGGCCAGGCGCACGACGTCGTCGGCGCCTCGGATACCGGACTCCGCCACCGCCAGGACCCCGTCGGGCATCCGCCCGCCCATCCGCAGGGCCCGGTCCCGATCGACCTCGAAGGTCCGCAGGTCCCGCTGGTTGACCCCGACCAGTTCGGCCCCGGCCGCCAGGGCCCGCTCGAGCTCCGGCTCGTCGTGGACCTCGACCAGAGGTGCCAGGGCCAGGTCCCGGGCCAGGGACAGGAGGTCGGTCAGTGCCGCGTCGTCGAGGGCGGCCACGATCAGCAGCACGGCGTCGGCGCCCATCAACCGGGCGTCGCACACGTCGCGCGGCCCGACGGTGAAGTCCTTGCGGAGCACCGGGAGGCGGCACGCCGCCCGGGCGCGCTCGAGGTCGCCCCGGCTGCCCCCGAAGAACGCCTCGTCGGTGAGGACGGACAGGCAGGAGGCGCCGCCCGTCTCGTAGTCGACGGCGACCGTGCCGGGGTCCAGGTTGGGGTCCAGGTCGCCCTTGGACGGTGACCGCCGCTTGATCTCGGAGATGACCGCCATCCCCCGTTCGGCCCGGCCCCGCCGCAGGGCTCCCACGAAATCGCGGGGCGAGGTCGCGTCGGCGGCGGCCCGCCGCTCGGACAGGTGGCGGTGCGCCGCGTCGACCACCGTGGCGACGTCGCGGTCGTCCGCCGCGGCGGCGGCGCGGTGGGCGTCGAGGATCGAGTCGAGGTAGGCCGGCATGCACGGCCAGCCTACCGGTGAGGTGCTCCGTACCGGTGGTTGACGCCATTCGATTCGGACGATCGGGTCGGGTGGCCGACCCTGCCGTCCCGTCCCCGGTGCAGATCGCCCATCGCGGACCACCGGCACCGACCTCGCCGGTGACCCGGCCGCGCCGTCGGGCCTGCGACGGGGCCCCGGATCCAGACTCCTCCGGATCCAGACTCCTCCGGCTGCCGGACTCCCCCGGTCGACCGGCTGCGACCGGAGCGACGGTCCTCCGCGCCTCCTCGGCGATCGGCCCCCACCGGTGAGGGACGATCGTCGAGCTCGCCCGGGGCGACACCGGCACCCGGTCACAGACCGTAACGCTCTACTTCAGGTATACCCTCAAGGCTCGCTTCAGGGTTCGCGGATCTCGGCGACCCCCTGGCCTGTCCCCCGAGCTCCCTCGGGTGACCGCCGCGCCGGGTCGCCCGAGGCGAATGCGCTCGTCAGTCCGGGCCGGTGTCGTCGCCGGACCCCGCAGTCAGAGGGCGACACCACCCCAGTAGGAGCCGTCGAGCATGCCGACCAGGGTGTCACGATGGATGATCAGGCCGTCGATGTCCGCCGGGGCCTCGGCCTCACCGAAGTGGATGGACCGCTCGGTCACCCGCCGCATGATCACCCCGTGGCGGATGGCGGCATAGGCGATGTGCCACTTCAGGTCACCGATGTCGTGACCGGCGGAGGCCCGGTAGGCGGCGCGGACGTCGACCGGACGGAACATCCCGGGCAGGCCGGGGGCGCCGAGCTGCACGGCGAGGTCCTGGAAGAAGAGGTGGAGATAGCACATCCACCCGAGATCGACCTCGGGTGGGGCCACCGAGGCCATCTCCCAGTCGAGGACGGCGACGACCTCGTTGTCCCGGAACATCATGTTGCCGATCCGACCGTCTCCCCAGGACAGTGCGTCGGGACTCGTGTCGTCGGGAAGATTGTCGGTCAGCCAGGCGAAGCAGTCGTCGAGGAGGGCGGAGCGCCGGTCCCCCACCACCCACTCGAGGTAGTCCTTCCAGCTGTTGAGGCTGCGCTCGAGGGCGCTGTCCCCGGGCTGGTCGAGCTGCAGGAACCCGAGGTCGTGCTGGTCCGGCCGGATCGAGTGGATGCCGGCCATGGCCCGGATGGCCGAGTCCTGGATGGTGCGGCGGTCCTCCTCGGTACCGTCGAAGACCCAGTTGTCGCCGAAGGTGTAGGGGAGCACGTCGGGGGGGACGATCCCGTCCACCCGGTCCATCACGAAGAAGGCACCGCCGAGCACCGACGGATCGGGTTCGAACCAGTGGGTCTCGGGGATGGGCACCGGGGTGTGGGCGGCCACCAGCCGCATGACCTTGAACTGCATGTCCAGGTCGTAGGTGGTGAAGACCGGGTAGTCCGTGGCCGGGGGCTCCACCCGGGCCACGAGGCGCCGGGCGACCTCGGTGCCGTCCTCGGTCCAGGTGGCGTCGACGAGCAGCGTCTCGGAGGACATGCCGTTGCTCGCCGGACTCGACAGTTCGACGACCCGGGCACCGCTCCCCTCGGGCAGCGTGGTCTGCAGCCAGCGTTCGAACGCCTCCCGCAGTTCGCCGGGGTCGCGGGTCGACGTGGTGATGCGGTCGGCATCCATCTCCACGGTGCCGCCCGCCCGGCCGTCCGTCGGTGTGTCGGTCGTCATGTCGTCTCCCCCGGTCCGGTGACGTGGCCCGGCACTTCACCGGACACAACCAGCCTGCGGGGCAACGTAGCGCGTCCCCGAGCCGGATCGGTACGTCAGTCCGCCACGAGGGGCAGCGGGCGGACCTCCGCCGTCGCGGCGCCGTCCTCCCAGCGGACGGCCACCACCTCGGGGGGCCCGACCCGCCGGTGCAGGGTGCCCAGCGCCACGGTGCCCCCCCGCCCCACCGACCACGCCACCGAGGTCAGCGTCCCGACCTCGTGCTCCCCGTCGAGCGTCCACACCGACGCCCCGACGGGTGGCCGGGCGCCGTCGCCCACGACCAGACCCCACAGGTGGCGGGCCACCTTGGAACCCCGGGCGTCCAACCGGGCCACCAGCTCCTGGCCCGTGAAGCAGCCCTTGGTGAACGACACGGTGCGTTCCACCAGGCCCACCTCGGCGGCGATGGTCGAGTCGGTCACCTCCCGCCCGCCCACCGGCACACCGGCCTCGATCCGCGCCGCCTCCCACGCCTCGTCCTCCGCCCGCACGGCCCCGTCAGGCGTCCACGCCAGGAGATCGGGATCGGCCTCGGGCGTCGGGCCCAGCAGGTCGATGCCGGTCCATCCCGGCCATTCCACCGCCACCGTGAGTTCGGGCCCCGCCGGCACCGCGATCGACCCAGCCGGTCGTCCGCGCACGGACAGGCACGACCAGTCGAGGGTCTCGATCTCCACCTTGGTCCGGAGGCGGAAGCGCTCGAGTCGGGTCCGGGCCGCGGCACCACATCCGGCGTCGGTGTCGAGCACGAACGCCTCCTCGTCCGTCCGGGTGATCCGGACGTAGGCGTCGACCTTGCCCTGTGGGCTCAGGACCAGCGTCTCGGCGGAATCGCCCACGGCGAGGACGTCGATGTCCTGGCTGCACTGACCCTGGAGGTAGGAACGGGCGTCGGGACCCCGGACCGAGAGCAGGTCACGGGTGACCCGGCGGGCGACCGGTGCCGCGCTCACGGCGTCCGTCCCGGGGAGGTGGCCCGGGGTCCCCCGGCCCGGGCCATGGCGACGGCCGACAGGATGGCGGCGGCCTTGTGGGCGCACTCTGCGTTCTCCGAGGCCGGATCGGAGTCGGCCACGATCCCGGCGCCGGCCTGCACGGAGGCCCGGCCGTCGGGGGTCACGGTCATGGTGCGGATGGCGATGGCGGTGTCCAGGTTGCCGCTGAAGTCGAGGTAGCCCACGACTCCGCCGTAGATGCCCCGCTTGGTGGGTTCCAGGTCGTCGATGATCTCCATGGCCCGCACCTTCGGGGCGCCCGACAGGGTGCCGGCGGGCAGCGTGGCGCGCAGGACGTCGACCGGTCCCTTGCCGGGAGCCAGGCTGCCCGACACCTGCGAGGTCAGGTGCATGATGTGGCTGTAGCGCTCGACGACCATCACCTCGTCGACCACCTCGGTACCGAAGGAGACCACCCGGCCCACGTCGTTGCGGGCCAGGTCGATGAGCATGACGTGCTCGGCCACCTCCTTCGGATCCTCCACCAACTCCCCCTCCAGACGGAGATCCTCCTCCGGCGTGGTCCCCCGCGGCCGCGACCCGGCGATGGGTCTCGAGATCACGGTGCCCCCGCGGAGCCGGACCATGGGCTCGGGCGAGGCCCCGACCACGGTCACCTCGGGGAAGCGGAGGAAGTAGAGGTACGGGCTGGGGTTGACCAGGCGCAGGACCCGGTAGACGTCGAAGGGGTCGGCACCCAGTGCGCCGAGGTCGAAGCGCTGCGACAGCACCACCTGGAAGACGTCGCCGGCCACCACGTGCTCCTTGGCCGCCACGACGGCGTCCATGTAGAGGTCGTCGGTCATGGTCCGGGTGACGTCCGCCGGCGGGGGTAGGCGGGGCGGGAGCGGACGGGGGACCTCCGCGGTGGGCCGGACGCAATCGGCGGCCAACTGGTCGAGACGCGCCTCGGCCGCCACATGGGCGGCGTCGAGTTCGTCGTCGCCCCAGGCGGGGTCCACCACCACGTTGTCGATCAGGACGACCCGTTGGCGCCAATGGTCGAAGGCGGCCAGCTGGCCGATGACGGCGAGGATGGCGTCCGGCTGGCCCAGGTCGTCCGGCGGGACGTCGGGCAGGTGCTCCACCTCCCGGACCACGTCGTAGCCGAGGTAGCCCACGAGGCCGGCGTGCAGCGGTGGGAGGTCGGGCAGATCGGGTGAGTCGACCGCGTCGAGGATGGCCTCAAGCGCGGCCAGGACGCCGTGGTGGCCGGTGACGGCACCTCCGGTCAGCTGATCGAGGTCGAGGGTTCCCGCGGTGGTCACCTGGTGCCCCTGGGCCCTCACGGTGGCGAGGGGATTGCGGCCGATGAAGGAGTACCGTCCCCAACGCTCGCCGCCGTCCACCGACTCGAGCAGGAACCCGCTGGTGTCGCCGGTGCCGACGATCTGGAGGAAGGCGGCCACAGGGGTCACGGTGTCGGCCACCAGCTCCCGCCACACGGGCACGATCCGATGGGCGCGGGCCAGCCGGCGGAAGCCCTCGGACCCGGTGCCCACGGGACCGGTCACGAGCCGGTCGGCTCCTCGACCGGGGGGTCGCCGAACGCGCGGTAGAAGCACGAGCGCGCCCCGGTGTGACACGCTCCGGTCCCCTCCTGGTCGACGGTCACGAGCAGGCAGTCACCGTCACAGTCGTAGTGGACGCTCCGCACGTACTGACGGTCGCCGGACGTCTCACCCTTGCACCAGTACTCCTGACGGCTGCGACTCCAGAACCAGGTCCGCCCGGTCTCGAGGGTCCTGGCCAACGACTCGGCGTTCATCCAGGCGAACATCAGCACGGCGCCGTCGCTGGCGTCCTGGACGATGGCGCCGACCAGTCCGTCGGCGTTGTACATGACGGCCTCCAGCTCGGCCGCCGAGTGCGGGATCGGCGTGGCGACGAAGGAGGACGGGATGGTGGGCGTGGTCACGGGGGCTCCCGGTTCTGGAGGTCGTTCGGTGGGCTGTCGGTCGGTGGGCGGCGACATCGTGGGTTGCTGTGGGTTCAGAGATAGAGGCCGGTGCCACCGTCGAAGCGGGTGGCGGCCACCGCGTGGATGTCCCGTTCGCGCAGGATCACGTACTCCTCGCCCTGGACCTCGACCTCGAAGCGGTCCTCGGCGTTGAACAGCACGTTGTCCCCGACCTTGACCGACCGCACGTGGGGACCCACGGCGACGGCCGCGGCCCAGCTCAGGCGACGCGATACCTGGGCGGTGGCCGGGATCAGGATGCCGGCCCGCGAGCGACGCTCGCCGTCGACCTGGCCGACCCGCACGAGGACGCGGTCGGCCAGCACGTTGATGCCCAACGGGACGTCTTCGCTGGTCGCCCCTCGGCGCGGGGTCTCCGAAGTGGTGGTCGACACCCACGCAGGCTACCGCAGCCCCATGGGGTCCCGGACGGTCGAACGCCCCTGCTCAGCCCGGCACGGGGGCGGGTCGCACCGGGACGCCGGCGGCACGCAGATGGTCCTTGGCCTCGGCCACCGTGAACTCACCGAGGTGGAAGATCGACGCAGCGAGCACGGCATCGGCGGCCCCCTCGACCGCTCCGGCGACCAGGTGGTCGAGCTCACCCACCCCACCCGAGGCCACCAGCGGCACCGGGCAGGCGTCGGCGATCCGACGGGTCAGCTCCAGGTCGAAGCCGTCCCGGGTGCCGTCGCGATCCATGGACGTGACCAACAGCTCGCCGGCGCCCAGGACGCTGCAGCGCTCCGCCCAGGCGAGGACGTCGACACCCGTGCCGGTGCGGCCTCCGTGGGTGAAGACCTCCCAGGCGGGGGTGTCGAGGTCGGTGCGGCGCCGGGCGTCGATGGCCACCACCACGCACTGGGCGCCGAACTCGTCGGCCAGCTCCCCGATGAGCCCGGGCCTGGCCACCGCCGCCGAGTTGACCCCGACCTTGTCGGCTCCGGCCCGCAACAGGCGGCGGGCATCCTCCACGGCGCGTACGCCTCCGCCGACGGTGAAGGGGATGAAGACCTGTTCGGCGGTGCGGGCCACGACGTCGACCATCGTCCCGCGGTTGTCCGACGAGGCCGTGATGTCGAGGAAGACCAGCTCGTCGGCGCCCTGGGCGTCGTAGCGGGCGGCCAGCTCCACCGGGTCGCCGGCATCGAACAGGTCGGTGAACCGGACGCCCTTGACCACGCGGCCGGCGTCCACGTCCAGGCAGGGGATCACACGGACCGTGCGCACGCGGCCACCGCCTCCTCCACGGTCATCCGCCCGTCGACCAGGGCCTTGCCCGTGATCGCCCCGAGGAGGTGCCGCGGAGGTCCCCCCGGGGCGTCGACCTCCAGGGCGTCGAGGGCCTCGATGTCGGCCACCGAGCCCACACCCCCCGAGGCGATGACGCCGACCTCGGTCGAAGCGAGCACGTCGGCCAGACCGTCGAGGTCGGGGCCGGTGAGCATGCCGTCGCGCTCGATGGAGGTGACGATGACGGCGGCCAGCCCGACGCCGGCCACGTCGTCCAGCAGCTGACCGACGGTGCGACCCGAACCCACCTCCCAGCCGCGCACGGCGACCTCGGTGCGACCGTCGCCGGTGTGGCGGTAGTCGAGACCAAGGGCCACCTGTCCGGGATACGCGGTCGCCGCCCGCCGGACCAGACCGGGATCGTCAAGGGCGGCGGTCCCCAGGATCACCCGGGACAGGCCACCGTCCAGGAGCTCCGATACGTCCTCGAGGGTGCGGACGCCGCCACCGGTCTCCACGGGCACGTCCACCGAACGGGCGATGGCCAGCACGGTCGCCCGGTTGACCGGCCGGCCCGATCGGGCGGCGTCGAGGTCGACCACGTGCAGCCACGGGGCACCGGCCGAGGCGAACCGGGTGGCCAGCTCGACCGGGTCGCCGTAGTCGCTCTGCCGGTCGAAATCGCCCTGGGTGAGCCGTACCGCTCCCCCGTCGCGGATGTCGATGGCCGGGTACAGGTCCATCAGCAGGCCCCGTCGACGGAGGCCACGAAGTTGGCCAGGATCCCGAGTCCGACGGCTCCGGACTTCTCGGGGTGGAACTGCGTCCCCCAGACCGATCCGCGCTCGGCGGTCGCCACCACGGGCCCGCCGTAGTCACAGGTCGACGTGGTCTCATCGGTCCGCTCGGGCGCGTAGGAGTGGACGAAGTAGACCCAGGCCGGATCGGGGACACCGGCCAGCAGGTCCGAGCGGCCGACCTCCAGGGTGTTCCACTGCATCTGCGGGTGCTTGACCCCGTCCGGCAGCCGCCGCACGGTACCGGGCAGGATGGCGAGCCCGGACGCGTCGACGTCCTCCTCGGACCCCTCGTAGAGCAGCTGGAACCCCACGCAGATGCCGAGGAAGGGGACGCCGCGGGCGACCGCGTCGGTGGCCACCGAGGCGAGGCCGCTGTCGGCCAGGGCCTGGGCGCACCGGCCGAACGCACCGACCCCGGGCAGCACGATGCCCGCCGCACCGGCGGCCGTGTCGGGGTCGTCGATCAGCCGGGCGTCGGCGCCGACCCGTTGCAGGGCCTTCTCCGCCGAGCGCAGGTTGCCGATGCCGTAGTCGAGGACGGCGATCACGGGAGGGTGGGACGCGTCACAGCGTGCCCTTGGTCGACGGGATGCCCCCGCCCTCCACCCGGACGGCGTCCTGGAGCGCCCGGGCCACGGCCTTGAAGGAGGCCTCCAGGATGTGGTGCGTGTTCTTGCCCGTCACCAACCGGACGTGGAGCGTCAGGGCCGCCGCCGTCACCAGCGCCCGCCAGAACTCCTCGGCCAGCTGGGGATCGAAGGGGGGCGTCCCGAGGCCCGGCGTGTCGGGGGCGAACTCGATGCCGTAGGCCAGGAAGGGGCGGCCCGACAGGTCGAGGGCCACGTCGACGAGCGCCTCGTCGAGCGGGAGCGAGATCGACGCGAAGCGCCGCACGCCCGCCTTGTCCCCCAGGGCCTCGCCCAGTACCCCGCCCAGCGCGATCCCCACGTCCTCCACCGTGTGGTGGGCGTCGACGTCGAGGTCGCCCACGGCGGCCACCCGCAGGTCGATGCGGCTGTGCCTGCCGAGCTGGCTCAGCATGTGGTCGAAGAAGGGCAGTCCGGTGGTGACCTCGGTGGCACCGGTCCCGTCGAGGTCGACCTCGACCTCGATCGAGGTCTCCTTGGTGGCCCGCGAGACCGAGGCCGCCCGTCGGTGGACGGCGACCGGAGGGTCGGAGGGATCGGGGGCGGAAGGGCTCATCGCAGGCTTTCGGTCAGGGCGGCCAGGAACCGGTCGTTCTCCTCCGGGAGCCCCACCGTCACCCGCAGGCATCCGGTCAGGCCCGGCCACGTCGAACAGTCTCGCACGAGCACCGAGGAGGCCACGAGATCCGACCACACCTCCCGCGCCGGCTTGTCCGTGGGGCGGAACAGCAGGAAGTTGGCGTCCGACACCCAGGTCTCGACGGGCAGGTCGACGAAAGCGGCGGCGATCCGGTCCCGCTCCTCGACGGTGGCCGCCACCCGTCGCTCCATCTCCCCGACGTAGTCGAGGGCCAGACGGCCCGCCTCCTGCTTGACGGCGTCCAGGTGGTAAGGCAGCGCCACCAGATCGCAGGCGGCCACCACCTCGGGGTCGGCCACCAGGTAGCCGAGCCGGGCACCGGCCATCGACCACGTCTTGGAGAACGTGCGTACGACGACGATGTGACGGGTCCCCGCAGGGTCCCGTCGACGCAGTTCGAGGGCGGAGGAGGGCGCGAAGTGACCGTAGGCCTCGTCGATGACCAGCAGGCCGGGGACGAGGTCGGCGACCGCCTCGATCTCCTCGGGGGTGTCCGCCCGGCCCGTCGGATTGTTCGGCGAGCAGAGGAACGTGATCACCGGTGCCGCGGTCGACACCGTGTCTGCCACCACGTCGAGGTCGAGCCCGAAGTCGTCCCGACGCGCCCCGACGGTGACCGGCGTGGCCGTGATGCGGGCGATGTGGTGGTGCAGCGTGTACGTCGGCTCGAAGAGGGCGGCGCTGCGTCCGGGTCCGCCGTAGGCCAGCAGGAGTGCCTGGAGCACCTCGTTCGACCCGTTGGCGCAGAACACCTCGTCGGTGCCCACCCCGTGACTGGCGGCCAGGGCCCCTCGCAGGGCGGTCGCCTGCCGGTCCGGGTACCGGTTGAACGACGTGTGGCGCACGGCCTCGGCCAACGCCTCCAGCCACCCGTCGGGCGGGGGCAGCGGCGACTCGTTGGTGTTGAGGCGGACCTCGACATCCACCTGGGCCGAGTGGTACCCCTCCAGGGCGTCCAGGTCGGACCGGACACCCGGGAGCCGGTGGCCCGACGTCCCCGCTAGCTCCCCCATCGGAGTTCCACCGACTGGGCGTGGGCCGGGAGGCCCTCGGTCGTGGCCAACGTGACGACATGGGGACCGAGCGCCCGGATCGCCTCGTCGTCCATGCTCACGGCGTGGATGTGCTTGCGGAAGTCGTCGACCCGCAACGCGCTGGAGAACCGGGCCGTCCGGTTGGTGGGCAGCACGTGGTTGGGACCGGCCAGGTAGTCACCCACGCTGGCCGGGGCGTTGACCCCGAGGAAGACCGCCCCGGCCGACTGGATGCCCGAGAGCAACGATGCGGCGTCCGCGGTCAGGATCTCGAGGTGCTCCGGCGCCACCACGTTGGCCACGGCGCACGCCTGCTTCGGCGAGTCGACCAGGACCGCGTAGCCACCGGCACCGAGCGTCGCCTCGAGGTCGGCCCGACGCGGCGACGCGGCGACGATCCGGTCGACGGACGCGTCCACCTGCTCGATGAGCTCCTCCGACCAGGTGATCAGCCACGCCAGGCCGTCCGGGCCGTGCTCGGCCTGGACCACGAGATCGATGGCGGCGTACTCCGGCGGGGTGTCGGGGCCACCGATGACGACCACCTCGGACGGGCCGGCGAAGGCCGAGGCCACGCCCACCACCCCGGACACCTGGCGCTTGGCCTCGGCCACGTACCGGTTGCCGGGTCCGACGATGACGTCGACGGCGTCGATGCTCTCGGTGCCGTAGGCCATCGCCGCGATGGCCTGGGCCCCACCCACCGCGTACACCTCGGTCACCCCGGCCACCGCGGCGGCCGCCAGTGTCGCGTCGTCGATGTGGCCGTCCGGGCCCGGCGGGACGCACAGGACGATCTCCTCGACCCCGGCCACCTGGGCCGGCACCGCGCACATGAGCACGGTCGAGGGGTAGCGGGCCCGGCCACCCGGGGCGTAGCAGCCGGCCCGGGCCACCGGACGCACCAGGTGACGCACCGTCACCCCGGCGTTCGTGAACGTCTCCGGCACGTCCCCCACCTCGTGGGCGTGGTAGGCCAGGATCCGGTCGTGGGCGACGTCGAGCGCCTCGCCCAGGTCGACCGGGATGCGGTCGAGCGCCCGGGCGATCTCCTCGGCCGGGACCCGCAGCGCGTCGAGCTCGACCCTGTCGAAGGTCGCGGTGAGGCGCCTGAGGGCGTCGTCACCGGTGGCCCGGACGTCGGCCAGGATGGCGGCCACCGCCGCCGCGGAACGGTCCTGTTCGTCCACCGGACGGGGCAGGAGGTCGGCGAGCTGACGGCGATCGCCGGAGAAGCCGCGGAGGTCGAGTCGACGGAGGCCCATGGGCCGTCGATGCTACCGGACCGCGCCCGGGGCTCCTTCCGTGATGGCGGACCGCGCGCCGGTCCCGCCCGTCGGCACGCCGGGCGGGACGACCCAGCCGCGTGGGCGCCCGCCCCGGGATGCCATGATCGGGCCATGGCCGCCTCCTCCGCAGAACTGTCCTCCCTCGCCACGGCTCTCGACGACCTCACCAAGCGCGTCACCGTGCACGCCGAGGCCTCCGATGCCGCCAAGGACGAGGAGACGGCCCGCGAGCTGTTCGCCATCGAGCGCTCGCTGGCCAGCGCCAACCGACGCCTGGCCCGGCTGGCCCTCACGCTGCAGCGTCGCTGAGGAGTCCGCCCGGGCGGAGCCGGACGCGGCGACGGGTCACGGGTCGGACTCCCCCGGACGCGGCGAAGGCACCCCGGAGGGTGCCTTCGCGCGAGCAGGTCGGGCGGCGGATCCCGATCCCTACTCTGAAGGACCAGTTGGCGGGAACTGGTCCGCCCACAATCACAGCACAGTCCGGCCCCGGATGCCAGTCATCCACGACCATAAATTCCCGTGAGCGGCCCTGGGGAACGGAATCAGTCGCTCACCACCGGAAATGCCAGGCAATTCTTCGTCGGAGCGCCACTGACGTCCCCAGACCCGTCGGTGGTGTCACCACGTGTTCCCCGACCCCGGAACCCCGTCATCCCGATCGGCGCCGGCGGTCTCCACCCCCGCTGCCGGACGACGCCGGGATCGCCGACGGACAGAAGTCGGCGAGGACGCAGTCGTCGCAACGGGGCGACCGGGCCCGGCACGTGGCCCGTCCGTGGAGGATGAGCCGCAGGCTGAACGTGCCCCGGGCCGACGCCGGCACCATGGTGTTGAGTACGTGCTCGACGGCGACCGGATCCGTCAGTTCGGTCAGGCCGAGCCGGCGCGAGAGGCGCTGCACATGGGTGTCCACCGGGAGACCCGGGAGCCCGAACGCCACGCTGCGCACCACGTTGGCCGTCTTGCGCCCGACCCCGGGCAGCGTCACCAGGTCCTCCATGCGCGAGGGCACCACTCCGTCGAACCGCTCCTCGACGACGGTGGCCATGCCGATCAGGCTGCGCGTCTTGGCCCGGAAGAACCCCGTGGGCCGGATCAGGTCCTCGACCTCGTCGACGGGGGCGGAGGCGAGCGCCGCCGAGTCCGGGAACCGCGCGAACAGCGCCGGTGTCGTCCGGTTCACCCGTTCGTCGGTGCACTGTGCCGACAGGATGGTGGCGGCCAGGAGCTGGAAGGCGTCAGCGTGTTCGAGCGCGCAGAGTTCGGCGGCCGTGCCGGGAAAACGGGCGCCGAGGCGGCGATCGGTCTCCCGGGCCCGTCCGGCCGGGGTGCGGGGCCGGACCATGGCCGGAGGATACCTGTAGGTTCTTGCCGTGGACGCACTGGAGTTCTCCGTGGTGACCACGCTCGACCGTCAGCTCCCGGCGGAGGTACGTGAGCTCGTGTCCACCACCGTGGCCGACGCCGCCGGGACCGGTCTGAGCGAGGAGCGGCTCCGGTCACTCGACCGCTCGGGGCGCGGCGGTCGCATCCCGCTCGTGGCCGGGATCGCCGCCCGACGGCCCGACGGCGGCGGGTTGGCCGGCTGGGCGCAGATCGACCGGTCCGATGCCGGAGGGACCCCGACCCTCGAGCTGGTCGCCCACCCCGCGTTCGGGGGGCCTCTGGCCGACCGGTTGGCCGACCGGGCCCTGGCCGCCTATGTCGCCGTCGGCGGTGGACCCCTGCGGTGGTGGGTCGGGCACGCCACCGACGCCGACGACGACCGGGCCCGCTCCCGCGGCTTCACCGTGGAGCGCGACCTCCTCCAGCTCCGCTGCCCGCTCTCGCGCCCGACCCGGCGGGGAGGCCGGCCGGCCGCACCGGTCGTCACGCGCGCCTTCCGGGTCGGCCAGGACGAGGTGGGCTGGCTCGCCCAGAACAACCGGGCCTTCGCCGATCACCCGGAACAGGGGAATTGGGACCGTGCGACCCTCGACGAGCGGGAGTCCGAGCCCTGGTTCGACCCCGACGGCTTCCGGGTGCTGGAGGTGGACGGCCGGATCGCCGCGTCGTGCTGGACCAAGATCCACCGCACCGAGGACCCCCCACTGGGCGAGATCTACGTGATCGGCGTCGACCCGGACTACCACGGACGGGGTTGGGGCCGGGCGCTGACCGAGGACGGCTTCGCCTGGCTGGCGTCCCGGGGGCTCCGTCACGGGATGCTCTACGTCGACGCCGCCAACACGGCGGCGGTGGGCCTCTACACGTCGATGGGTCTCGAGCTCCACCACCTGGACCGGGCCTATGTCACCCCGGTGGCCCGGGCCTCTCCCGACCGCTGATCCTCCCGGTTCAGCCGGAGCCGACGAGGTGGCCGATCGAATAGGTCACCCCTGCGGCCGCCCCGGACAGCAGGAGCTGCCGGCTGGCCGACCACAACCAGGACCGGCCGGTGAAGATCGAGAGGGCGGCACCCACGGCCAGCGAAGCCACCGCACCGAGGGCGACGGACCAGAGCGTGGCCCGGGTGCCGTCCGTGAACAGCCACGGCACGAGGGGGATGAACGCCCCGATCGCGAACATGACGAAGGACGACACCGCCGCCTGGTAGGGCCTGCCCGTCTCGCCCGGCGTGAAGCCGAGTTCCTCGCGGGCATGGGTCTCGAGGGCCAGGTCGGGGTTGCGCATCATCTTGACCGAGAGTTCGTCGGCCATGTCGGGTTCGATCCCCCGGCTGCGGTAGAGGGCGGCCAGCTCCCGCCGCTCGTCCTCCGGGTCGGCCTCGATGGCCTGTCGCTCCACGTCGAGCTCGCGTTCCATCAGCTCGGACTGGGCCCGCATGGAGACGTACTCACCGGTGGCCATGGAGAAGGCCCCGCCGATCAGCCCGGCCACGCCGGCCACGCGCACGGAGCCCGCTGACGCGTGGGCTCCGGCCATGCCGAGGATCAGCGAGACGTTGGACACCAGCCCGTCACTGATGCCGAACACGGCGGCGCGGGCTCCCCCGCCGCTGATGTTGCGGTGCTGATGCTCCTCGTACACCTCGTCGATCGTACCGACCGGGCACGATGAGGCGGCACTGCTCTACTGTCGTAGGCGGCCCTCACTCCCCCGACCCCCGCACCGGCCGGTCCGGGCCCGGTCCGGAGGTCTCCCCGGAGGGGTCCGGAGGTACGCCGGTGGTCGGGTCGGTGGGACTCACCTACAGTCGGGCCATGGCTACCACCGTGCACGGCATCGAATCGTTCAAGGACCTGGTCGGACAGCACCTCGGCTACAGCGAGTGGCACCTCGTCGACCAGGCGCAGGTCAACCTGTTCGCCGACGCCACCGGCGACCACCAGTGGATCCACGTCGACCCCGAGGCGGCCAAGAGCGGGCCGTTCGGAGGCCCCATCGCCCACGGGTACCTGACCTTGTCCCTGGCCCCCGTCTTCCTCGGCGAGGTGCTCCACGTGGAGGGGATCTCCATGGGCGTCAACTACGGGTGCAACAAGGTCCGCTTTCCGTCGCCGGTGCCGGTGGGTGCCAACCTGCGCGTGGGTGCCGCCGTGGCCGAGGTGGAGGACGTGTCCGGCGGGGTCCAGGTGACCCTCGACCTGACCCTCGAGTGCGAGGGTGCGCCCAAGCCCAGCTGCGTGGCCCAGGTGGTCTACCGCTACTACGCCTGAGAGACCCCGGCCGGGGGCCACCCGGTGGGGCGGCGACCCGAGACCCCCAGGTCAACGGCACCGTGTGGGTAGCTGCTCCGACAATACGAGCAGGCACTCCTAGAATGGCTGCATGGAGATGCGGGTCGAACACCTGTCGGCGCAGGCCGAGGTCTCGGTGGACACGATCCGGTACTACCAGTCCAAGGGTCTTCTCGACCCGCCCCGTCGCGAGGGCCGCATCGCCTGGTACGGCGACGAGCACCTCGACCGCCTGGCGCGCATCCGGACCCTCCAGCACCGGGGATTCACCCTGGCCACCATCGCCCGACTGGTCACGGGCGAACTCGACGCCGCCGACGAGGCCCTGCTCGGCCAGCTGTCGGGACTGGATCCGACGGACACGGTGCCGACACCCGACCGTGCGGGGTCGTACGACGGTCCCGACCCGATCACCTTCAGCCTCGACGACCTGGCGACCCACACCGGTGTCCCACTGGCCCTGCTCAAGGCGCTCGAGGCCGAGGGCCTGCTGATCCCGACCCGGGTGGGCGGTCAGCCCCGGTACACCGCCGAGGACGTGGCGGCATCACAGGCCGGCCTGCGCCTCCTCGAGTGGGGCATCCCCCTCACCGATCTCCTGGAACTGGCCCGCCGGCACAACGAGGCCACGGAGGCCACGGCCCGCAAGGCCGTCGAGATGTTCGGCCGGCACATCCGCGAGCCCCTGCGAGCAGGCGTGCTACCCGACGCCCTCACCGGGGACGCCGCGCCGGCGCACGAAACCTCGACGCCCCTCGCCGCCCGGACGGGCGATCCTGCGGTCGACGGACTCCTGCAGGCCTACGCGGAGCTCCTCCCGGCGGTCAACACCCTGGTCGGTCACCACTTCACCCGGACCCTGGTCCGGGTGGCGCTGGACCACGTCGAGCAGGTCGGCTCGCCCGAGGAGCGCCGGGCGGTGTGGGACCGCATCCGGGCCGAGGGCGATCCGCTCGCCGCCGTCGACGCCACGGGATCGCCCGCATGACCGCCCCCGCCGACCCTGGGGACGCCGCCGACCCTGGGGACGCCGTCCCGCCCGAGCCGGCGTCCGCGGCGATCTCGCTGCAGTCCGCGGCCCGGGCGCGCGAGGTCGACCTCCCCACCGGGTCGGCGAAGACGGTCCTCGTGCAGTCGATGTTCGATGCCATCGCACCCCGCTACGACCTCGTGAACCGCACGATGACCTTCGGACTCGACGTGCGCTGGCGGAGGCGGTCGCTGCGGGCGCTCGGACTGCCGGCCGGCACCACGGTCCTCGACCTGGCCTGCGGCACGGGCGACTTCCTCCAGCTCCTGCGGGACGGCGGGTACCGGGCCGTCGGGATGGACCTCTCCTGGGGGATGCTGGCCGCCAACCGGACCGGGCTGCCACTGGCCCAGGCCGACGGTGCCCACCTGCCCATGGCCACCGCCTCGGTCGACGGCGTGACGTGCGGCTACGCCCTGAGGAACTTCACCGAGCTGGGCGCGGTCTTCGGCGAGCTGGGCCGCGTCGTGCGGCCCGGCGGACGGATCAGCCTCCTCGAGGTGTCCGAGCCGGACTCGGGCCTGCTGCGGACCGGGGACCGCATCTGGTTCCGCAAGGTCGTCCCCGTGATCGGCGGCCTGCTGTCGGACCGCTCGGCCTACCAGTACCTGCCGAAGTCGACCGCCTACCTCCCGTCGACCGAGGAGCTGCGCACCATGCTGCTCGAGGCCGGGTTCTCCTCGGTGAACCGGCGGGCGTTGTGGGGCGGCCTGAGTCAGCTCATCACCGCCACCCGGAGCGGGCGACCGTGACCGGAACCGCACCGGCCCCGACGCTTGCCCCGACACCGGAACCGACACCGGCCCCGGACGCCACGGCGTCCGATGCCGCCCCGAGGCCCGCCGCCCGGAGACTGCTCCTCCCGCCCGGGCCCGCCATCGATCCGTTCGCCCTCGCCGGCGACGACGGGGTGGTCATGGCCGACGCCGGGCGTGTCCTCGTCGGACGGGGCACCTCGTTCACCATCGGCCTACCGGGCGGTCTCGACGACCACGATGGCGTGGACCGGGCCGTGGCCGAGCTGGCCGCCATCGACAGCACCGACGAGCTCTCACCGGGCACCACGCCACTGCGTCCGGTGCTCGCCTTCGGGGCGCTGCCCTTCGACCGCCAGGCGCCCGCGTCGTTGATCGTCCCCTCGACCCTCTACTGCCTCGAACCCGACGGCACCGAGTGGGTGACCGTCGTGGGTCCGTCGGACGAGACGCCCGACGGGCTGCGGGACCGACTGGTGGCCGAGACGCACGCCCACACCACGGCGGTGGCCGACCCCCGGGACACCCGGATCCGGGCGCGCAGCACCGATGCCGCGTTCGAGGCGGCGGTCGCCACGGTGGTGGCGGCCATCGGACGCCACGAGGTGTCCAAGGTGGTGCTGGCCCGACGGGTCGATGTCACCTTCGCCACCCGGCCGGACGTGAGCGCGCTGCTGACCCGGTGGCGCTCGCTCGAGCCGGGCGGCACGTTGTTCTCCCTTCCCGTCCCGGGTGGCCGCTTCATCGGCGTCAGCCCCGAGCTCCTCGTCGAACGGCTGGGTGCACGCGTGCGCAGCCGACCGCTCGCCGGCACCACCGACCGCTTCCGGGACGAGGCGAGCCTGCTGCCGTCCGAGCTGCTCGGGTCGAGCAAGGACGGCGAGGAGCACCGCCTGGTCGTCGAGGCCATCCGGGACACCCTGGCCCCGTGGTGCACCTCCCTCGAGGTGCCCGAGCGTCCCGAACTGGTCCACCTGCACAACATCACCCACCTCGGCACCGCCATGGTCGGCACCCTGCGCTCCGACCCCGAGGGTCCGGCACCGAGCGCACTCCGCCTCGCCGCCGAACTGCACCCGACCCCTGCCGTGGGCGGTGTGCCCCGTGCGGCCGCACTCGGGCTGATCGCCTCGCTGGAGGACGGGCCCCGGGGCCCCTATGCCGGCCCGGTCGGCTACCTCGACGGTGCCGGCGACGGACGGTTCGTGGTGGGCATCCGAGCCGTGACGCTGTCGGGCCGCACCGCCACCCTCACCGCCGGCGTCGGCGTCGTGGCCGGGTCGCGTCCGAGGACCGAGCGCGACGAGGCGCACCTGAAGTTCGTTGCCGTGTTCGATGCGGTGGCGCCCGGCGTACCGTTCGACACCTCGACGGAGGGAACCCCCGCCCCCGGGTGACGGATCAGGTCCCCGGCGTCCGGCCGGGGCCGTAGCGCATGACGACCGCGGCCAGCTCGTCCGGACTGTCCCGGGCCACGAAGTGCCCGGCCCGATCGAGCTCCACCAGTTCGGCCCCTGGCACCGAGTCGGCCAGGGTGCGCCCGGCGGCCGGCCGCACGACCACGTCCCACGTGCCGACCACCACGGCCGTCGGCACGTGGAGGCGGCGCAGTGCCCGGTGCACCTCGGGCAGCTCGTCGACCAGGGCACGCTGCTCGGTCACGAAGGTGCGACGGTGGCGGCCGAGGGCACCCCGCTCGCCACCCAGGACGCCCTGGTCGGGCAGGGTGGCCAGGAACTGGGCGCGGACGGTGCCGGGCACACGGTCCGACAGGCGTCGCACCTTGGGCAGCACCTCGCCCAGGGCCACCAGACCGGCCACCGTGAGCGCCCCGCCCACGACCGGCAGGGCCAGGAGCCGGTCGAAGCCGTCGAGACTGTCCGGCGTGCAGGCCGCTCCGACTAGCACCAGGCCACCCACCAGGTCCGGGCGGCGATCGGCGAGCAGGACGGCCACGCCTCCGGCCCAGCTGTGGGCCACCACGGTGGCGGGCCCCGAGCCGGTGGCGTCGAGCAGGTCGGCGGCCAGGGCGGCATTGTCGGCGATCCCCCGGGCCTCACCCGCACTGCGTCCGTACCCGGGTCGGTCGGGGGCCAGCACCCGGAAGCGGTCGGCCAGACGATCGGTGAGCGGGTCCCACGACGATCCCGTACCGGGCTGACCGTGGAGCAGGAGGGCCGTCGGTCCCTGTCCGCGATCGATGGTCACCAGTGGCAGGGACGTCATCGGTGGCCGGCGGCCCGTCCCCCTGCCCCGATGGCCCGGCCCCCGGTGCGCGGGGTCGCAGGGTCGGCAGCCTTCCGGCTCCCGGGTCGTGCGGTCGCCACCCCGGTGACCCGGGCGTCGGTGAGGACGCCGGCCTGCGTGGCGTGCCCCTTCGGCGCCGCCAGGGGCAGGACCACCGTGAACGAGGAGCCCTCGCCCGGGGACGAGTCGACGGTCGCCTCCCCCCCCATGGAGCGGGCCAGGGTGGCCACGATGAACAGACCGAGTCCGGAGCCACCGTCTCGCGAAGTGGACGCCCGGTAGAACCGGTCGAAGACCCGCTCGGCCTGCTCGGGCGTCAGGCCCGGCCCGTCGTCGCGCACGACGAGGAGCGCCCGGTCGCCGTCGGCGGCGGCGGTCGTCGCCACCGACACGTGGACCGCGGTCCCGGTCGGCGTGTGGGCCAGCGCGTTGCCCACCAGGTTGTGCACCAGCTGCTCGAGACGACCCGGGTCACCCCGGACCACCACGGGGCCGTCCGTCCGCAGCCCGATGGCCCGAGTCGGGTCCATCGTCCGGGCGTCGGAGACGACCTCGGCGACAACCGCGCCGAGATCGACGCGCACGGCCTCGGGCGGGGGTCCCTCGCCCTCCCGGGCCAGCACGGCGAGATCGCCCACCAGCAGACCCATGCGGGCGGCTTCCTCCTCGATGCGCGCCAGGGCCCGGGCGCGGGCCACCGGATCCGGCAGCGCATCCTTGCGGAGCAGTTCGGCGTAGCCCTGGATCGAGGTCAGCGGCGTCCGCAGTTCGTGCGATGCATCGGCCAGGAAGCTGCGCAGCCGCTCCTCGGACACGGCCCGCTGGGCGAAGGCCGACTCGATCTCGGACAGCATGCCGTTGAGCGCCCGACCGAGGCGGGAGATCTCCGTGCTCCCGTCGTCCGGGTGCACGCGTCTCGTCAGGTCGCCCTCGGCGATGGCATCGGCCTCGCGCGACATGTCCTCCAGGGGGCGCAGTCCTCGGCGGATGATCACCGTGATCAGGGCACCCAGCAGCACGAGGAGGCCCAGGGTCAGGCCGATCTCGCTGGCGCGCAGCGAGGCCAAGGTGCCAGACACCGAGTCGAGGCGGGTGGCCACCACCACGGTCCGGCCCGACAGCGACGTGGCGAGCAGCCGGTACTCCGGTCCACCGGCGGCGTGGTGCCCCGATCCGGGTGCGAGGACCGACCCCACGGTGATGCCGGTGGCCTGGGGTGCCTCCACCGGGGTCGACGCATGCCGTCCGTCGCTCCGGTCCAACGGCGTGACCGGCAGCGGGTGGGGCAGCTGGGGGGCCGGGTCGGCCGTCAGCCGGGAGCCGGAGGGTCGCACGACGATCGGCCGGCCGTCCGCACCCAGGACCTCGACGTAGACGTCCGGGCTCACCCGGGACTGCAGCTCCCCCAGGGTCAGCGAGTGGGAGTGCGTCTGGGCCCGGACCATCAGATCGGCCACCTGGAGGGAGGAGGACGTCAGCTGACTGTCGACGCGGCCCACGAGGAAGGACTGCAGCGCGGCGAGCGTCAGGACGTCGACCGCCACCAGGCCCACGGCGACCAGCACCATCATGATCACCACCAGACGCCGCCGGAGCGTCACGGCCGCGGCTCTCGGAGGGTGTAGCCGACGCCCCGGACGGTCCGGATCAACGGCGGGTCGAAGCAGTCGACCTTCTTGCGCAGGTACGAGATGTAGATCTCCACGATATTGGACTCGCCGCCGTACTCGTGGCTCCACACCTCGTCGAGGATCTGGCCGCGGGACAGGACGTGACGGGGGTTGGCGGCCAGGTAGGCGAGCAGGTTGAACTCGGTCGCCGTCAGGAGGATCTCGTGATCGCCGCGCCGTACCGTGCGCGCCGGGACGTCGATGACCAGGTCGGCGACGCGCAGCCGGCCGTCACCGGCAGCGGTCCCCGCTCGGCGCAGCACCGCCCGGATCCGTGCCACCAGCTCGTCGATGCTGAAGGGCTTGGTCACGTAGTCGTCCCCGATGGCCAGGCCGGTGAGCTTGTCCGGTGACTCGTCACGCGCGGTCAGGAACACCACGGGTGTCGGGATGTCCTCGCTCCGCAACGTGCGGCAGACCTCGAACCCGTCACCGTCGGGGAGCACCACGTCGAGCACGATGCAGTCGAAGGCCCCGGTCCGGGCGTGGGCCAGCGCGTCAGAGACGGTCGAGGCCTCCTCGGTGGCGAACCCTTCGAAGATCAGCGCGGACGACACCACGTCGGTGATGAACGGCTCGTCGTCGACGACGAGGACACGCACCGCACCGGTCACGACAGGGGCATCAGGTGTGGGCGACCTGGGGTGCGCGGCGGTGCGAGTCGAACAGGCGCTGCACGCCCCACAGCGTCACGAGACCCAGCGCCTCGACCACGATCGAGGTCGACATCTTGGACTCCCCCTCGACCCGGTCGACGAAGGTGATCGGGACCTCGAGTATCGGGGCACCCGCCCGCTTGGCGGCGTAGGTCATCTCGATCTGGAAGCCGTAGCCCTCGGCCCGGATGGCGTCGAGGTCGAGCCGGGCGAGCAGGGGCGCGGCATAGGCCCGGAATCCCGCCGTGGCGTCGGCCACACCGAGACCGAGCAGGGCCGACGCGTAGAGGTTGCCGCCCCGGGACAGCAGGCGCCGGTGCCAGGCCCAGTTGGGGATGACCCCGCCGGGGACGTAGCGGGAGCCGATCACCAGCTCCTGGCCCTCGGCCAACGGGGCGACCAGGTCGGGCAGGGCCTCGGGCTGGTGGGAGAGGTCGGCATCCATCTCGACGCAGGCATCCACTCCCCGTTCGAGACCCCAGGCGAAGCCGGCCCGGTAGGCACTGCCGAGTCCCGACTTGGTCGTCCGCCGCAGGATCTCGATCTGGCCCAGGTCCTGTCCGAGCTTCTCGGCGAGGTCAGCCGTCCCGTCGGGGCTCCCGTCGTCGACCACCAGCACCGTGGCCTCCGGCAGTGCCGCTCGGATCCGACGCAGCACGGTCCCGATGTTCTCGGACTCGTTGTACGTCGGCAGGACCACCAGGACATCCATCGCCGTAGCTTACGGGACCGGCAAACCCCCGAGCGTGTCGGCCCGGTGGACCCCTGCCTCCGGCCTCCGGCCGGGCCGATCGACCTAGGGTGAGAGGGTGGCGGAGCCGTCCGCCACGCCGGGCCCCGTGGGGCCTTCCGGCGCATCGGCCCAGCCTGCGGGCCCGGGACTGGGCCGGGTGCGCGTCCAGATCTCGCGGAAGACCACCTGGATGGCCCCACCCACAGGAATGGCCACCAGGGCCCCCGTCAGGGCGCCGAGGGTGGATCCGAACACGCCGCCGAGATTGGCCCCGATCAGGACCGCCAGCAGCACCCACAGCGGGTTCATCCGCACCGTACGGCTCATCACCACGGGATAGATGAAGTGGTTCTCCACCAGCTGGAAGCCGATGAACACGATCAGGGTGACCAGCCCGGCGGTCGGCGAGTGCAGCAGGGCGAGGGCCACGGCCGGGGCTCCGGCGATCAGGCCGCCGATCAGCGGGATCATGGCGACCAGGGCCACCCACAGCGCGATCAAGAGCGCGAAGGGAACGCCCAGGACCGCCATGGTGACGAGGACCACCAGCCCGAACAGCAGTCCCATGGCCACGGTGCCCAGCACGTAGGCCGTCACCGATCGCGAGACCGTGGAGGAGATCTCGGCCACCGTCTCGCGCAGCCGGGGGTTCATCGTGTCGAGGGCGCCACGGCGGAGGAGCGGTGCCTCCAGGAGCATGAACAGGGACAGGAAGGCGATCGTGGTGAGCGCGATGAGCGTCGAGAAGACGGCCTTGCCCAGGTTGGCCCCGATGGACAGGGCGGGCTTTCCCAGGTTGTGGGCCGCCTGCTTCAGCCGGGGGGCGTTCTTCTGCACCCATTCGAGGAGCCCGAAGTGCTTCAACGTGTGGGCGAGCCAGCCGTGCCCCCGCTGGACCTGGTCGACCATCGTCGGGAGCTGCTCGGCCACATGGGTGAGGGAGTTGACCAGCGGGTAGCCGAAGAGCGCCAGGATCCCGGCGAACAGCAGCACGGCCGAGGCGAACACGACGCCGACCGCCGCTCCCCGTCGGAACCGACGGCGCTGGAGGGCCGCCACCGCCGGATTGAGCACCAGGGCGATGAAGGCGGCGATCAGGACCCAGAGGATCACCTCGCGCAGGCGGCCCAGCAGGCGGTACAGGACCCAGGTCACGATGACCACCGCGTCGACGGTCAGGATGGTGCGGAGTGGGACCCCCTTGGCCGAGGCCGCGGCGAAGAGGCGGTCCCGTCGGGGAGCGTCGGGTCCGACCGACCGGTCGTCGCGCTCCACCGGGGTCTCGCTCACGACGATCGGAGGGGCCACGGTCTCCGCTTCGACCTGCTCGCCCGGTAGCGTCACGCCCTCAGCATGGCAGGTCCGAGGGGTTGCGCCGTGGCAACATGTACCCGATGGTGGCCGAGACGGCAGCGGTGCCGGAGGGAGAGCCGGTGGGCACGGTTCGGCGAGGCCGGTGGTGGCACCGCGGGCCGTTCGTGCGCCGGGAGGTCCGGCTCAGCGTCGGCACCGTCCTCGTCTTCCTCTTCGTCTTCTACGTGGCCCTGCCCCTGCTGGCCAGCCATCGCAGCCAGGTCGGGGCCCTGGCCCACATCAACGTCGCCTACCTGGCCATCGGCGTGGTGCTCGAGGTGGCGGCACTGGTGGCCTACACCCAACTCACCCACTCGGTACTCCCCCACGGTGGACCGACACGGTTCCGGCTCTTCCGGATCAACCTCTCGACACTGGCCCTCAGCCACGTCTCGCCGGGGGGCACCGCCCCGGGGGCCGCCCTCGGCTACCGGCTGCTCACCCAGTCGGGCGTGTCCGGTGCGGACACCGGCTTCGCCCTCGGCACCCAGGGCATCGGCTCGGCCGTCGTGCTCAACGGCATCTTCTGGTGCGCGCTGGTCGCCTTCCTCGTCACCCACGGATTCCGGGTGCCCGGCGCCGACGGTCACGGCTCCACCTCCGCATCCATCCTGGTGATGGTGGCGGCCGCCGTCGGTGTGATCCTGCTCGGCGCACTCGGCGTGCTCTTCTACCTCCTGACCCGCGGTCAGGAGCGGGCCAGCACCATCATCCACGCCGTGTCGGCCCGGATCCGCTTCCTGGACGCCGACCGGTTCACGTCGCTGCTCGAGCGGCTGGCCCGCCGGTTCGCGGTGCTCATGGAGGATCGCCGACTCCTGGCCCGGGCCAGCGGCTGGGCGTCGGCCAACTGGCTGCTCGACGCCGCATCGCTCTGGGTCTTCGTCGCCGCCTTCGGCCACGTCATCTCGCCGATCGACCTGCTCACGGCGTACGGCCTGGCCAACATCCTGGCCGCCGTTCCCGTCACCCCCGGGGGCCTGGGGGTGGTCGAGTTCGTGCTCGTGACCCTGTTGGCCGGATTCGGCCTCACCGACGGCCAGGCCCTGTCCGCCGTCCTCGCGTACCGAGCCGTGAACTTCTGGCTCCCGATCCCCTTCGGCGGCCTCGCCTACGCCTCGCTCGAGCTGGGGCACGGGCCCGTGCGGCAGCGGGTGTGGCGCCGCATCCTGGACGCCCAGGGGCGGACGGTCACGTTCCTGGCGAGGGCATTCGACCGGAACGCCGGAGGAGCCGCTGCCACCACCCCGCCCTCGCAGCCGGATCCGACGTCCCGCCGGTCGGGTCCGGGGCCTGCGTCGTCACCGGGGCCTGACGCTCCGGGCCGGCCGACGGGGGCGCCGTCTCCAGGGGTGACGAACCGTCCCCCGCCTCCGACAGTCGCAGCGACGGCACGGACTGGGCCTCGCTCCTCCGACGTCGCAGTTCGTCGAGCGCCCGCGCTCGGCACCGACCCTGCAGGCTGACCCCCTCCTCCAGGGCCCCGGCCGCCAGGACCCGGCTCCACTCCCCCGTCCGACCGAGGGTCCACGCGTTGGCCTCGTCGGCCAGGGCGTCGTCGAGGATGGTGACGAGCCGCTGCTGGACCGCCATGTCGACCACCGGCACCACGACCTCGACCCGGCGGTCGAGATTGCGTTCCATCATGTCCGGCGATCCGAACCAGATCCGGAGCGGTCGCCCGTGCTCACCTCCGAAGCGGAAGATCCTCGAGTGTTCGAGGAACCGGCCCACGATGGAGCGGACCCGGATGTGCTCCGACAGGCCCGGCACCCCTGGCCTGATGCTGCACCGGCCCCGAACCACCAGGTCGATCGACGCGCCTCCGGCCGATGCCCGGTAGAGGGCGTCGATGACCTCGGGGTCGGTCAGCCCGTTGGTCTTCAGTACGATCCGCCCCGAGGGGCCGGCCGCCCCCTCGGCGTCGATGGCGGCGATGACCTCGTCTCGGGTGCTCAGCGGCGACACCACGAGTCTGCGCAGCTCGACCTCGGCCCCGGAGCCGGTCAGGAGACCGAACACCTCGGCGATGTCGGCCCCGATGTCCGGATCGGCGGTCAAGAGCCCGATGTCCTCGTAGCTCATGGCGGTCACCGAGTTGTAGTTGCCGCTGCCGACGTGGCAGTAGCGCCGGGTATGGTCGCCTTCCCGGCGGATGACCAGGGACATCTTGCAGTGGGTCTTGAGGCGGGCCACACCGTAGACGACCTGGACGCCGGCCTCCTCCAGCGCCCGCGCCCAGGCGATGTTGGCCCGCTCGTCGAAGCGGGCCTGCAGCTCGACGACGGCCGTCACCTGCTTTCCGGCCTGGGAGGCCCGGATCAGGGCGGCCACGATCGGGCTGTCGGTCCCCGTGCGGTAGAGCGTCTGCTTGATGGCCAGCACGTCGGAATCGGCGGCGGCCTGCTCGACGAATGCCTCGACCGAGTCGGAGAACGACTCGTAGGGATGGTGTAGGAGGACGTCGCCGTCGGCCAGGACCTCGAAGAGGTCGCGACCGCCGGCCAGCTCCGTGGGCACCAGAGGTGTCCATGCCTCGGGCGCCAGGTCCGGGCGGTCGATGACGGCGAGGGAGTGCAGACCGCCGAGGTCGATGGGTACGTCGGCGAGGATGACGTTGTCCTCGGGGACGTCGACCGCCCCGACGAGGAAGTCGAGCAGGTCGGTGGAGATGCCGGCCTCCACCTCGAGCCGCACGGCCTGGCCGAAGCGGCGCCGGTGCAGTTCGAGCTCCACGGCGGCGAGGAGGTCCTCGGCGTCGTCCTCGTCGACGGACAGGTCGGCGTTGCGCGTGACCCGGAACGTATGGTGCTCGGCGATCACCATGGAGGGGAAGAGCGTGTCGAGGTGCGCCGTGATGACCTGCTCGATCGGCACGAACCGCTCGCCGTCGGGCAGGGCGACGAACCGGGGGAGCAGCGGCGGCACCTTGACGCGGGCGATGCGCTGCTGTCCGGAGCCCGGGTCGACCACCCGCAGTACCAGGTTCAGGCTCAGGTTGGAGATGTAGGGGAACGGGTGACCCTGGTCGACGGCCAGCGGCGTCAGGATCGGGAAGATCGTGCGGGCGAACACCTCGTCGAGGTGGGCCCTGTCCCCCTCGTCGAGGGTGTGCCAATCGGCCAACAGGATGCCGGCGGCCCGCAGGGCCGGCGCCACCTGCTCCGCGAAGATCGCGCTCTGGCGGTCGACCAGGGTCGTCACCCGGTCCGAGATCGCCGCCAGCTGCTCGGCCGGCCCGAGCCCGTCCGGTGAACGCGTCCGCAGACCGGCGGCCACCTGGTCCTCCAGCCCGGCCACCCGGACCTGGAAGAACTCGTCGAGTCCCTCGGTGAAGATGGCGAGGAACTTGACCCGTTCGAGCAGGGGCTGGCGCTCGTCCGCGGCCAGGTCCAGGAGGCGGTCGGCGAAGTCCAGCCAGGACAGCTCACGGTTGGCGAAGCGGGCCGTCGACTGCGGAAGGGGGAGCTCGTCGGGCACCGGCGATCGGGCGTCGGAGCCGGGGCCGAGCCGCTGCCGACCGCGGTGCTGGCTCCCGTCCTCCCCCGGTTCGCCGCCGGTGGCGCCCGGGACGCGGCCCGGGGTGACGGTGGACGCCAGCCCGTCCGCCGTCCGCGGGACCACCGGCACATCCGCCCGGACGACCACCGGCGCCGCCCGGGCGTCGGTCGCGCCCGACCCGTGCTCGCTCACCGTCGGACCCCGCCGGGGCCGTAGTGTCGAGGGTCGGAGCGGAGCATCGTCGCTCCATGGTACCGCCCGGATCGTCCGTGATCCCCCCTCCGACGGCTCCCGCACGCTTCCCCGCCGGCGCCCTGGCTCCCCCGCCGCCGACACGGTGGCCGGTAGGCTCACCGCAGTGCCGCTCCTCCAGTTGCGTTCCCCCACCTCCAGACGTCCGCGTCGCGGCGTCAAGGCGCGCCGCCGGACGGAGCTGGGTCTGATGGTGGCGGCGGGTGTCATCATCGTGGCCACCTACGTGCTGATGATCCTCGGCAACACGTCGAGGTTCCCCTCGAACCTGACTCCGCTGCTCCTCGGGATACTGGCCCTCGGGGCCATCACCCACCTGGCCAACCGGGTCTTCATCCCGGACGCCAACGCCGTACTGATGCCGGTCGTCTTCCTGTTGAACGGCCTCGGCTACGTCATGATCGCCCGGGTCGACGAGGCCCTGTGCCACGTCAGCACGTGCCACCCCCACTACCCCTACTACGCACCGCTGCAGGCGGCCTGGACGGCCGGCGGCGTGACGGCCTACGTCCTCACCCTCGCCGTCGTCCGGCGGTCCCGCGACCTCGATCGCTACCGCTACCTGCTCCTGGCCGCCGGCGTCGTTCTGCTGCTGCTCCCGCTCGTCCCCCACCTGGGCCAGAACATCCAGGGCGCCCGGCTGTGGATCCGCGTCGCCTCGTTCGAGTTCCAGCCCGTCGAGATCGGCAAGATCGTGCTCTGCGTCTTCTTCGCCTCCTATTTCGCCGACAAGCGCGAGCTGCTCACCATCCCGACCGCCCGGCTCGGCAACCGCCTGGTCCTCGACCCCCGCCCCTTGGTGCCCATCGTGCTCGCCTGGGGATTCGCCATCCTGGTCATGAGCGCCGAGCACGACATCGGGTTCTCGGCCCTGCTGTTCACCCTGTTCATCGGACTGCTGTGGGTGACCACCGGTCGCACCGGCTACCTGGTCTTCGGCCTGATCCTGTTCGGGATCGGTGCCTATGTCACCGGCAAGTACTTCTCCCAGACGCACATCCGGGTGGAGGACTGGCTCAATCCCTGGCCGCTGGCCAACGGCAGCGGTGGCCAGCTGGTCCAGTCCTGGTACGCCCTCGGCAACGGGGGCATCGGCGGCACCGGCCTGGGACTCGGCCAGGCCGCGTACTCGGTGGCCAACTCCAACACCGACTTCATCTTCGCCGTCATCGGCGAGGAGATGGGGCTGCTCGGCTCGACCATGGTCGTCGTCGCCTTCCTGCTCCTGGTCGGGGCCGGACTCCACATCGCCCAGACGGCCCGTTCGGAGTTCGCCAAGCTGGTGGCCACCGGCCTCACCCTCATCGTGGGGTTCCAGGCCTTCTTCATCATCGGGGGCATCGTCCGGCTGCTGCCGCTGACCGGCATCACCCTGCCGTTCATCTCCTACGGAGGCTCGGCGCTCATCGCCAACTACGTCCTGGTGGCGCTGCTGATGCGGATCTCCGACGAGGGGACGGCGGCGGCGGACGCCGCCGAACAGGCCCGGTACGAGGCCGACCTCGACAAGCGCCGGCGGCTCCTCACGGGGGGCTGAGGCCGGCCGGGCTCGGCGGCGGCGCGTCGTCGCCGCTGGCCAGCAGACGGACGTCGATGAGGATCGGCACCTGCACCGGCTGGTGGAGGGCCAGGATGAGGGCGTCGGTGGGTCGGCACGAGAGGACGGACCGGCCACCGGTGCCCCGCAGGTCCACTTCGGCGAAGTGCACCGCCCCGAGCCGGCCCACGATGCGGACGGCCACCAGGTCGATGTCGAAGCGTTGCAGCACCTGGCTCATGAGCTCGTGGGTCAGGGGCCGGGGCGTCGGGATCCGGCGCAGGGCGTGGGAGAGTGCGATGCCGTCCTGCAGGCCCACCGAGAACGTCAGCTGGCGGCGGGGCGACTCGAGTTCGCGCAGGCACACCGCAGGGTGCTGGTTGGGCAGGTCGACGGTGACCGAGGCGACGAGGGCCATGCGGTAGTCCGGTCCAGGGTCGGGCGCAGGGTCGGGCATCCGCGCGGGTGGGCCGCCGGGTACCTCGACGCCCGCGTCAGTCGGCGGGACGGAGGGGATCAGGTACGGCGGCTCGGGATCGCCGACGTCTTGGACGGGCCCCGGCAGGGTCGGGTCGGGCACGGTCACCGGCTGCTCCGGTAGTGCACGCTGACCACGATGCCGATGGCGGCCATGAAGCCGATCATCGACGATCCCCCGTAGGACAGGAACGGCAGAGGGATGCCCGCCACCGGCATGATCCCCATGTTCATGCCCACGTTCTCGAACACCGAGAACATCAGGAGGGCGAAGACGCCCGAGCAGAGCAGCCGTCCGAAGGCGTCCTTGGCCATCAGGGCCACCCGGATGATGCGCCACGCCAGGATCCCGTAGAGCACCAGCAGGAAGCCCGCCCCCACGAAGCCGAGCTGCTCCCCCACCGCCGAGAAGATGAAGTCGGTCTGCTGGTAGGGCACGTAGGCCAGGTTGGTCTGGGCCCCCCTGAAGAGGCCCTGGCCGAAGATGCCCCCGTGGGCGATCGCCGTCTTGGCTTGGTCCACCTGGTACTTGACCGTCGACGAGGCGCTGTTCGGCGAGATGAAGCTGGTGAGACGCTGGATCTGGTAGTGCTTCACGAGGCCCAGGTTGACGGCCACCAGGATGACCAAGGCGGCCCCGACCACCAGCAGGATGAGGTACCTCCCGGGCATGCCGGCCACGGCCAGCATGACCAGCAGGATGACCGAGCAGACGATGGCCGTGCCGAGGTCCGGCTGCTTGATGATCAGCAGGATCGGCAGGCCGGCCATCAGCACCATACGGACCAGGTCCCGGAACTCGAGGCCCTCGGGTCGGCGCGCGCAGTAGGTGGCGATGGCGATGATCAGGACCAGCGTGGCGAACTCCGAGGGCTGGAGCTGCAGCGGCCCGATGGGGAACCACCGCTGGGACCCGTTCGAACTCGAACCCAGCCCGGCCAGCACGGCCATCAGGGCCAGCACGATCCCGACGTAGAGGACGGTGGCCAACTGCTCCCACCGCCGGTAGTCGAAGAGGGCCATCACCACCAGCACGACCGAGGCCAGGACGAAGAAGATCAGCTGGCGCTTCAGGTAGTAGTGGGGGTCCAGACCGGCGAGGGTCAGCTTGCCCTTGGTCGCCGAGTAGATCATGACGATCCCGGTGAGGGCCAGGACGCCCGTCGTCACGACGAGGATCGGGTCGAACCTGGCGGTGACGTGACGGGAGCGTGTCGCGAGGGTGTCGGTCGTATAGGTCACGAGGGGGCTCCGCCCGACAGGCTACCCGCGAGTACCGGCGGACCCCGGGCGCACCCGGACCCTCACTCGGGGGACGGGCCGTGCCCCGGGCCCGCCACCGCCTCCCACATGGCGTCCACCGGGGCGGACGAGCCGGTCCACAGCTCGATCTGCAGGGCCGCCTGGTGGACGAGCATGCCCAGTCCGTTGGCCGTGGTCGCCCCCCGGTCCCCCGCCGCCGCCAGCCAGGGGGTGACCGGCGGGTGGTACACCAGGTCGACCACCAACTGGCCGGGTCGCAGGAGTGCGGGGTCGACCGGCCAACCGGCGGCACCACCGTCCACCCCGCCCATGCCCACCGGGGTGGCGTTCACCACGAGGTCGACGCCGGAGGCCTCGTCGGCCGTCCCGGTCCGGCCCACCGGGCCGGCCAGCTCCGCCGCCTCCCGTGCCCGGGTGCGGGTGCGGTTGACCACGACCACCTCGGCGGCCCCGGCGTCGCCGAGGGCGGCGATCACGGCCCGGGCGGCGCCTCCGGCCCCCACGACCAGGCAGCGGGCCCCGGCGACGCCGAAACGGTCTCCGCGGGCGAGTGCGGCCACGAAACCGGCCCCGTCGGTGTTCGCCCCCCGCCAGGCACCGTCCACCTCCACGGCGCAGTTGACCGCCCCGAGCCGGGCGGCCTCCGGCGACAGCCCGTCCACGGCGGCAGCCACGTCCTCCTTGTGTGGCATGGTCACGGACAGACCCCGAACCCCGAGGGACCGTGCGCCGGCCAGGGCGGCGGCGGCCCCACCGGCCGGCACAGGGAACCCGACGGACACCCAGTCGAGGCCCAGCCGGGCGAAGGCCGTGTTGTGCAGCCGGGGCGACAGCGAATGCGCCACGGGGTCCCCCATCACGCCCACCACCACCGTGGCCGCCGAGAGTCCGGGAGCGCGGCGTGGCTCACCCCTGCCGTCGTGCGCCATGAACGCAGTCTCCCCTGCTCAGCCCAGTCCGCGCTGGCGGGCGAGCGCCTCGTTGGCCAGCTGACCGGCGTAGTCGGTCGAGAACGCCTCGGTGCCGTCCTGCTCCACCACCACGAAGTAGAGCCACGACCCGGCCGGAGGATCGAGTGCGGCCCGCAGGGACTGCTCCGACGGGAAGCAGGTGGGGGTGGGCGGCAGGCCGGCATGGAGATACGTGTTGTAGGGGCTCGGCGTGGCCAGGTCCGCCGACGTGACCGGGCCGCCGTCCCGTCCGAGGGCGTAGAGCACCGTGGAGTCCATCTGGAGGTCCGTCCCCTTGGCCAGACGGTTGTAGACCACCCGGGCGACCGGTCCCATGTTCTTCTCCAGCACCCCCTCCTTCTCGACGATGGAGGCGACGGTCACGATCTGGTACGGCGTGTAGCCGAGCCGCTGGGCACCGGCCGACAGCCCGACGCTGGCGGCCAGCGCATCGAAGCGGTCGACCATCTGGGTGAGCACCTGACGGTCGGTCTCACCGGGCAGGATCGTGTAGGTCCCGGTCCCGAGCAGGCCCTCCAGACTGGTCACACCACTCGGCTGCCACGGTGACCTCACCGACCCGTCGGTAGCCTCGGTCAGGAAGGCGGAGGCGTAGTGACCCGGTAGTTGGCCGATCCGTTGGGCCAGCTCCGGGACGGTGAAGCCCGGGGGCACCACCAGGGGGAACACGTTGGGCCCGACGGTGAAGACCTGCTCGACGGCCCCGAACGACGAGTTGCGGTTGAACGCGTAGGACCCGGCCTGGACCCCCGGCACGCTGTGGAACTGCGTCCAGATCCGGAAGGCGAACGAACTCCCGATGACGCCCTTGGACGCCAGCAGGGTGCCGGCGGCGTTCACCCCGGTGCCGGCCGGGATGGTCACGAGTACCTGCCCACCGGGTGGACCGGACGGATTGGCCTCGCTCTGCACCCAGAAGTAGCCACCGACGAGCACGACGAGACCGGCCAGGATGGCGCCGGCCGCGGCCAGCCGCCACGGGTGGCGCCGCCGCCCGTGCGCCGGACCCGGTCTGCCCGTGGGACGGGGAGCCCCGGGACGGACCACGGTGCCACCGACGGTGTCCACCTCGTAGGGGACGGCGTCGTCCCGCGCACTCGGAGCATCGCCCCACGCCTCCGGCCACGGGGGGTCCGGGGGTCCGCTCACGACGGCCGCCGTCCGTCCAACCACGCCATGAGCATCACCGCGGCGGCCGTCTGGTCGACCACCTTGCGCTGATCGCGACCCTTGGTGCCCGCGGCCCGCAGGGCCTGATGGGCGCTGACGGTGGTCAGCCGCTCGTCGAACAGCTCGACCGCCACGTCACGGTCCTCCAGGAGCACGGCCAGGGACGCCGCTTCGTCCTCGGCGGCCCGGGCCGCCGGTCCGCGGGTCCCGTCGAGGGACAGCGGATGGCCGACCACCACGACGGTGGCCCCCTCGGCGAGTACGAGGTCGACCAACGCCCGTCGGTCCCTCTCGACGTCGCCGGTGCGCACGAGCGTGCTGCGCGGAGTGGCCAGTGTGCCGGCCGAGTCACTCACGGCGACACCGATGCGGCGTGACCCCAGGTCGATCCCGACCGCGCGGCCCCGGCGCACCGGTCGGACCGTCGCCCCGGAGGGCCCGCCCACCGGGTCGGCGGGGACCGGGTGGTCAGGCACCCGCGGTCAGCCGGCGCGCTTCGTCGAGGGCCCGGTCGACGCCCGAGGGGTCCTTTCCGCCGGCCACGGCCACCTCGGGCCGGCCACCTCCGCCGCCGCCCAGCAGCGGGGCGATCTGCTTGACCAGGTCGCCGGCGTGGGTCCGCACACCGTCGGCCGCCACGGCCACGGAGGCCTTGGCGCCGTCGGGGCTGCCCCCGAGCACCACCACCCGCAGACCACCCTGGCTGCGCACCGACTGCGCGAGGTCGCGCAGCTGGTCGGGCCCGAGGCCGTCCCTGCGGGCCACCACCACCCCGTCGACCGCAGCACCCACCAGCGAACCGGCCTCGGCGGACAGCTCGCGGGACCGGGCCTGCTCCAGCGACTTCTCCGCTACGCGCTGCCGCTCCATCAACCGCTCGATGGCCTCCCCGACGTGCTCGGGATCGGTCCGGAGCAGGGCCGCCGCCTCGTCGAGCAGCCGCTCCCGCTCCGCCATGCGCTCGAGGGAGCCGGTTCCGGTGACGGCCTCGATCCGACGGGTGTTGGAGCCGATCGACGCCTCGGACACCACCGTGATGGGGCCGATCATCCCGAGCGCACCGACGTGGGTGCCGCCGCACAGCTCGATCGAGTGCGGACCGGCCCGCACCACACGGACCCGTTCGCCGTACTTGTCGCCGAAGAAGGCCAGCGCACCCCGGGACTCGGCCTCCGCCTTCGACGTCTCCTCGACCACGACCTCGGCGTCGGTCAGCACGTCGGCATTGGCCAAGGCCGCCACGGCGGCCAACTGCTCGGGGGTGACCGCACCGTGATGGCTGAAGTCGAAGCGCAACCGGTCCGGTGCCACGAGGGAACCCTGCTGGCGGACCTGGTCGCCCAGGACCGTCCGCAGCGCGGCGTGCAGGAGATGCGTGCCCGTGTGGTTGCGCCGCAGGGCGTCGCGCCGGGGCCCGTCGATGGTGGCGAGGGCCTCCTGTCCGGCGAACACCTCGCCGGACACCGTCGCCCGGTGGGAGGTGAGACCCGGGAGGGCCGACACCGTGTCGTACACGAGGGCCGTGCCCGTCTCGGTGACGATGGTCCCGATGTCCCCCATCTGGCCACCGCCTTCGGCGTAGAACGGGGTGCGGTCGAGGAAGATCTCGACCTGGCCGGCACGTTCGGGGTCGTTGTCGACCAGGACGGCGACGACCCGGGCCGGGGCCGAGTAGCCGTCCGCCGTCTGCCCCACGAACGTGGTCCGTCCCTCGGTGTCCAGCACGGAGCGGTAGGCCTCGTCACCGGCGGTCGGTCGACCCGCCCGCGCCGCGGCACGCGCCAGGGTGCGCTGGTTGTCCATGGCCGCCTCGAACCCGGCCAGGTCGACGCTCGACCCGCCCTCCTCGGCGATCTCCACGGTCAGCTCCACCGGGAACCCGTAGGTGTCGTGCAGGCGGAAGGCCACGTCACCGGGCACCGTGGTGGTCCCCGAGGCCAGGACCTCGTCGAGGATGGCGGAGCCGGTGGCCAGCGTGCGCAGGAAGCCCTCCTCCTCGCGCCCCACCACGTCGACGATCAGGCGGTGCTGCTCGGCCAGGCCGGGGTGGGCGGATCCGAGCATGCCGACCGCGGTGTCGACCATGCGCTCGGTGACCACACGGTCCACGCCGAGCTGGCGGGCCCGGCGCACGGCACGGCGGATGATCCGGCGCAGCACGTAGCCCCGACCCTCGTTGGAGGGAAGCACCCCGTCGGCGACGAGCATGGCCATGGCCCGTCCGTGGTCGGCCATGATACGCAGACCCACGTCGGCCGACTCGTCGGCACCATAGGTGCGTCCGGTGATCGACTGGGCCGTCTCGAGCATGGGCCGGAACAGATCGGTGTCGTAGAGCGAGTCCACCCCCTGGAGTACCGGAAGGATCCGCTCGAGCCCGGCGCCCGTGTCGATGCTGGGCCGCGGCAGCGGCTCGGTCGAGCCGTCCGCACTCCGGTTGTACTGCATGAACACCAGGTTCCAGATCTCGATGAAGCGCTCGGACCCGCCGAACGCCGGCCCGCCGTCGGCCCCGTAGGACGGACCCTTGTCGATGAAGATCTCGCTGCTCGGGCCGCATGGCCCGGTGTCCCCCATCTTCCAGAAGTTGTCGTCCCCCAGGCGCTGGATCCGCTCCGCCGGCACCCCCACGGCGTCACGCCAGATGCCCTCGGCCTCGTCGTCGGTCTCGTAGACGGTGACCCACAGCCGGTCCCCGTCGATCCCCAGTACCTCGGTGACGAGCTCCCAGGCGAACGGGATCGCGTCGGACTTGAAGTAGTCCCCGAAACTGAAGTTCCCCAACATCTCGAAGAACGTGCAGTGACGGAGCGTGGTGCCCACGATGTCGATGTCGACGGTGCGGAAGCACTTCTGCACCGAGGTCGCCCGGCGCCACGGCGGGGTCTCGTCGCCGAGGAAGAACGGTTTGAAGGGCACCATCCCGGCGATCGTGAACAGCACGGACGGATCGTGCGGGATGAGACTGGCCGACGGCACCGCGCTGTGGCCGCGTTCGACGAAGAAGCGGGTGAACGCGTCGCGCAGGTGTCCGGCGTCGGGAGCCGTGCCGGAGGTCACGACCCCGACTCCGACCTGCCCAGGTGGACAGGGGCTCTGCGCGGCGACCGACCGGTGCGGCGGGACGCGGTGTGGGGATCGGGTTCGGGCGCGGACCCGCTCGTGGTCGTGGCGACGGCCCGGACCCGGAGCGTCCCGTCGACCGCGGGGTCGAGCTGGGACCACAGCTCCACCTCGCGGCGCCGCTTCTCCTCGCGCGCGGTGGTCACGGCGTCCCGTAGGCGTCCTCCGGTGCTGACGACCGCCTGCCGGGCGGTGCGTCCGACCTCGGCCGCCAGTGCGTCCGGCTGCAACCGGGCCGAGGCGGCCTCGACCGTCCGACGGAGCTTGCGTTCGGCGTACAGCGACGAGGCGGCACCGGCCACGACGCCGGTCACCAACCACACGGAGCGGCGGGCCACGGCTACCGGCTCCGGTCCCGGGTCACGGTCGAGCCGTTGACCGGAGTGGCGGTGCGCGGTGTGGTGGTCTCGCCGTCCGACGAGGCGAGGCGGCGGATGCCGGTGGCGGCACCGGCCCGCACGGCGAGGACCTTCACGACGGGGTTGGCGAAGGCCCGGTAGGCGAGACGGGAGGCGGAGTCGACGGTGGCGGCCACCGACTCCGTCGTGTCGAGCACGGCGCCGACCCGCTCCATCTCGGTGGCGGCCTGGTCGATCACCCGGTGGGCGTCGGCGACCAGGGGGAGGGTCTGACGCTTGAGTTCGTCGGCCAGGAAGGCCATCCGGTCCACCTGGCGCCGGATCGAGGCGACAGCCACGAGCAGGCCGGTGACGGCCAGCACACAGGCGATGCTCGCCACCAGCACGGCGATCTGTCCGGAGCTCATGATCGGATCAGTGTAGATGCCGGTCCTGGGGTCAGGTGCCCGTGATCCCGACGATGGGGCGGCTGAGGACCGTGGTTCCGGTCGAGCCGTAGTACGGGGCCGCTCCGAGGGCGAAGATGCCCCCGTCGGAGGCCACCAGCCAGTACCCGTCGCCCGCCAGGTCCGCGGCCATGCCCACGATGGGACGGTTGAGGGTGAGGTTGCCGGTCGAGCCGTGGAAGGACGCGTCGCCGAAGGCGAAGACGCCGCCGTCGGAGGCCACCAGCCAGTAGCCGGCCCCGTCCGGCGTGGCGG
>Ga0209012_1000206_pt1 | contig 94399 bp, 75 predicted proteins | sample RS3BMetagenome_FD_184735 | JGI IMG/M metagenome (GOLD analysis project Ga0209012, IMG submission 184735) | Ferric oxide microbial mat and aquatic microbial communities from Rainbow Spring, Yellowstone National Park, USA - RS3B (SPAdes) (version 3) ... | reverse complement strand
GCTTCGTCGCGGAGCGAATGAAGAAGGCTCAGTACGCGCCGATCATGAAGTTCGAGCGGGAGGGTGACGGGTACGCCGTCCGGCGAATGACCTATCGAGGCAAGGGCGGGTGGTCCTGGTCCCTCGGGAGGGGGAAGCTTCGGGAGCTTGCGAAGAAGTACGTGCGGAGCATCGGCACCGAGGACTTCTTCGATCTCATGTGAAGCTCGCATGCCGAGCACGTTCGCCGGCTGCTCATGACGACCGTGCACTACGAGCCCGTCGTCGAGGTGCGCGACCCTCGGTGGCAAAGCTCCATGGGAGCGAGCCACAGGAACCGGATCGAAATCCGCGCGACGATCTCGGATGGCGGCTACGGCCAAGGACGAGTTAATGGACGCATGGCGTGCGGCGATTCCGCTGGGACGGTAATGGCCACGAGATCGAAAGGTCGCTTTGAAATCTCGCTTTCGCGTTCGGTCGTTGCCTTGGAAATTTTGGTTCCGCAGCCCCCGGCTCGTGGAGGATCAATGCTCTCGCAGGCTCGAAAGGCCCCCCCTTCAACGGGTCCCATCCGGCGTGTGGGGCATGGTCTGCGCGATGTCCCACGGTGGGCTCTGAATCTCGAAACGCCGAAATTCAGGCGGCGCCAGCCCGATCGACGATCCGCCCGAGCTTCTTGAACGCCGCCGCCAGCTCCTCGAAGCCCTGGGCCGCGAGCATCTCCTTCTCGCTCGCCACCGGGATGACCCCGCCATCCAGAAAGCCTGCGCTCACCCTCGGGAGCGCACGTAACTCCGCAGCCTTGAACTGTGACTCCTCTGGAACCATCTCGCGGACGCTGCGCCTCTTTCGAAACCCGGTGAACATCGAGTAGTCGAGAATATACGCCTCGTACCGGACGGCAGCACGGTTCGGCGTGATTGACTGATTAATCAAGTGCACCATGCGAAGATCGCTCAGCGCATGAACGAGCCTTCGCTCGTTCGAGTCTTCGCTCCGAACCAGGAAAGCGTTCACCAGCTTCTCATCAAGACAGAGCTTCTCAAGCGCAGCGAGTAGCTTCTTCAACACGTCCGCTTCGTTTCTCGCGTCCTGAAGGACGTCGTCGAACTTCTGTTGGCCAAACTCCCCGATGGCCATGTTGACATCCGAAAGCGTCACGGTCGTGTGCTTGTTGCGTCGAGCGTGCTCGACGGTTCGGGCGAACATCTGTAGGAAGTCGCGCGGCACGCCCGCGGTCGCCCATACAAGCCGTCGAAATGAGGCTTCCGGGATCACGGTATTCGACATGGAGTGACCAACAGCTCCAAGGAAGCTGGTCAAGATGGCTCTGAGGTGAGCCTCTGCTGCTTCAGGATTCTCTAGCGTGAGGTCGAGCGAAATAAACTGCGCATCGCCGGGCACCTGCAAACCCTCCCGGGTCTTGGGCGAATAGGTGTTCATTAATGAGCTGAGTCCCGCCACCTTGAGCCATCCGTTCGCTCCCTTGAGTGCGCCATGAAGGGCGTGCAGGAGGTGCGGCTGCGCCTCGTGATCGATGACGTGGTAGTCGTCAAGAAAGACGATCGCGTGAGACTTGGTTGTGGCCGTGAGCTTCGCGAGAGCACGCCTAATCGCCACAGGCACCTTGTTAACGTCAACCGTCGCACTGGAGATGGTCTCCGCCAGATCGGAGAGCGTTGTCGCGTCGAGGTTCTTGCCGAGCTTGGCTGCTACACGCCGTGTCGAGTCTGCCAGATGAACGCACACGTCGTGGAGTACCTCTCGCAGAAGATCATCTCCAGCAAGGCCGGCGTATGCCTGCATGTCGAGCACGGCGTAAAGCGTTGATGTTGCTTGTAGCAGTTCGACCGCTCGGCGAATCAGCGTGGACTTCCCGACTCCCCGCCTGCCACGCACTATTTGTGAGGCCGGCTGGGCGAGTCGATGGTCCTCCATCTTCTGGAAGGGGATGTAAGGGACGGTGTACCGGCGCGCAGACGCATCAGTCGAGACTTCCCGAGTCGAACGGGTGAGCAAGGTCAGCAGAGCACTAGCTTCGACCGAACTTGGGAAATGCTCTGTCTCGTATACTGACAGACTCATCGCGCCTCCTGCGGAGCCTCGTCGTACAACTCGTCGATGTCGTCCTCGTCGAGCTTCGGCTCGGCATCGGGCATCAACTCGGTGCGCTCACTCTTGCCGCGTAGGACGATGCGCTCCTCGCGAAGTCGAGCTTCGAGGCGCTCCCGTCTTCGCTGGATGGACCGGAAGATGGCTTCCGGCGACGACGCGAGCCGACGCTGGAGCGTCATGAGGGCGAAGCCCACGTTGACCTTGCGCGCGGCGTCCTTGTCCGCGAACCGCTCAGCGCGGTTCATCTCCAAGCGGACGTACTCCGTGACCTCGGCGTAGAGGTTCGCCTCGCGGCCCGACAGGTCGTAGTGCGGCGTGTACGATCTCCTTTCGGGGAAGAGCTTCGTGCCGTCGAAGCGGAGGAGATCCTCCTTAACGAGGCGCCGCATCAAGTCCGACGGATCGGCCTTGTGCTCGCCCTCGCGGAACCGGCCGGCAAAGCGGTCCCCGTCCAGGAGGCCCAGGAAAATCTGGAAGTCTTCTTCGTTGCCGTTGTGCGGCGTCGCCGTCATGAGGAGCAGGTTGCGCGTATGCTGGCCGACGACCTGCCCGAACAAGTAACGCTGGGTGTACTTGATCTCGTCGCCGAAGACGTGGCCGCTCATCCGGTGCGCCTCGTCGCACACGACGAGATCCCACTCGGGCGCCGCCTTGAGCCGCTCCTGCATGTCGGGGTTGCGAGAGAGCTGGTCGAGGCGCGCGATGAGCAGGTTCTTGTGCTCGAAGGGGTTCGCGGTCCGGGCCGCCGCCATCATGTCGCGCGTGAGCAACTCGAACTCCAAGCCGAATTTCTCGGCCAGCTCGTCCTGCCACTGCTCCGTGAGGCTCCCCGGCGAGACGATGAGGCATCGTTCGAGGTCGCCGCGGATGATCAGCTCCTTAATGAGGAGGCCGGCCATGATCGTTTTGCCGGCACCGGGGTCGTCTGCGAGAAGGAAGCGCATCGGCTGGCGCGGGAGCATCTCCTCGTAGACGGCGCTGATCTGGTGCGGCAGGGGCTCGATCGTCGAGGACGTGATCGCGACGTAGGGATCGAAGAGCCAGGCGAGCTGGATGCGCCTTGCCTCGGAGACGAGCCGGAAGATGTCGCCATCGCCGTCGAACGACCACGGGCGGGACGCCTCGACGCCTTCGAGCGACGGCTCGTCCTCGCGGGTGACGATGCGGTTGTGGAGGGCGCCCTTTGCGTCGGCGAAGATGACCTCCATCGCGTTCGAGCCGTGGAACTCGACGGACTTCACCGTCGCGATGCCTTCGGCGGCGAGCCCTCGGACGCGGGCCCCCTTCTGAAGCCCTTCAAGCTTCACCTCGCGCCTCCAAGTCCCCGGCGAGCGCTGCACCTACACGGGTTCCCTGCATCGTGGCCGAGGATACTCGCGTCGGCGGCGTTTGGGGTCTGGCGATCGGCGCGCTTTGATCGGGCTCTTTCTGCGGTGTACGCACACCATGGACCTGTTTCGTGCGGCTCCGGCCGATGCCCCGGCTACCTCGTCATCCCCCTCGACTTTCGAGCCCCTCGGCGACCTGCCGGCGCAGCTCCCTCCTACCCGTACCTGCATCGTCTGCGGCAAGCCGATCACGGGCCGCATCGAGAAGAAGGCGTGCAGCGGCAAGTGCCGCATCATCGCCTGCCGCCAGCGCCGTCACGGGGCGCTCCTCGACCGCCTTGCCGCCGCCGAACAGGCCCTGGCTGCGGCTGCCGCCGCCGTCGAAGCCCTTCGGCAGGTTGCCCAGCAGGGGCCCCACGTCACGGCGAGCCTGGCGGTTCCCGGGAGGGTCGCGTGAGCCGGCGCAGGTCGAGGATCTCGATGGCGCCGATGGCCGTGGCGTCGGACGGATCCATCCTGCTCAACATCGCCCTCGCTGGCGATCAGGACATTGTGAAGCTCGTCGAACGTGCCCTGGCCGAGGGTGGCACGGTGTTCGTTGGCGTCGCGATCACCGAGGCCGAGAGGGTCCTTGCGCTGAAACGGGCCGACGACGCGGCGGCCGAGACGGTGGGCTGGATCCTGGGCGGCCGTCAGCGGCGGCGCCGACTGACCGCTCGCAGGATCCGCAAGACCCCATCCTGAACCTCGGTCGGCGCGCCGTCGAAGAGGCGCCCGGCCTCATGACCGGCCGGGGTCAGGTCGCGCGCACCGCCCAGCAACTCGCCCGGCGGACAGCCGAGCGCCTTCGCCAGCTTCGTGACCGTCGAGACGCTTGGATCCCGGCCCCCCGTCTCGACGGTCGAGAGGTAATGGGGCGAGAGCCCCGAGCGCTCAGCGAGCTGCTCCAGGGTGAGGCCGAGGCCCTGGCGACGACGACGAACCTCTTGGCCGAGCGACACGGCCAGGACGGTCGATCGAGACGATGCTTGGGTACATGCCCGAAGGTGTACGAGACTTGCACGATGATGTATCTACGGCGATCCTGGCGATGACGATGGGAGAGGCTTCGATGAACGACCGACCGCAGATGCTTGGGTTTGCGCTCATCCTGCTGGTGGTGTCGTGCAAGGGCAGCAGCCAGGCAGCGAACACGGACGGCGGTGACGCACAGGCAGCGTCGGTCGCTGCTGCCGACGATCACGCGCGCGCCGGGTTTCGTCTGTGGGATGGCGATGGCGACGGCGGAGCCAAGGACCAGCCGGGGGCGCAGAAGCTCTTCACCGACGCCTGCGCCCAGGGGAGTCAGCTCGGGTGCACCGGCCTGGCGCTGACCTACCTCGATGGCGTCGGCGGTACCGGCAAGGACTACAAGAAGGCCGTCTCGCTCCTCCAGCCGGCCTGCGACGCCAAGATCCCGCGCGCCTGCTCGGCCCTCGGCAACGTCTACGCGGATGGCGAAGGGGTGGCAAAGGACGAGAACAAGGCCGGGGACCTCTACAAGATTGCCTGCGACGGAGGCGAACCTCGGGGCTGCTTCGGCCTCGGCCTGCTGTACGCACAAGGACACGGCGGGCTTCCGAAGGATGAGCCCCATGCCCTCACGTTGATGAAGACGGCGTGCGACGGCGGTGTCGTCGAGGGGTGCTACGCGGTCGCCATCTTCTTCCGAGACGGCGCGGGAAGCGCAGTTGCGAAGTCGCCGAGCGATGCGGCACACTACGCGCAACTGGCTTGCGATGGAGTGGGAGGGCGCCGAAGCGCCGATGGCTGCAAGCTTCTCGGACTCTTCTACGACGACGGAACCGGCGTCCCCAAGGATCGGAAGAAGGAACGCGAGCTGCTCGCGACGTCGTGCGACCTCGGTAGCGCCTCCGGCTGCGCGGCATACGGGGGTCTCATGCTTCGGGACGGTATGGCAGCAGACCGCAAGGTCGCCGCCGAGGCTTTCGGAAAAGCCTGTGACGGCAACGACGCTCAAGGTTGCTATGGCCTCGCCACCTGCGAGCGCCAGGGCTGGGGCACCGACCGCAGCCCGATGAGCGCGGACGATCACCTCAAGAAGGCGTGCGACCTCGGCAGTGCAAGTGCGTGCAGGGAGTATCGGCGATGAGCGGCCGGACCGTTGGCGCAGCGATCCTGACCGCGGTGGTCGCCTTGTCGTGCGGTGCCGCGCGCCAGGCGTCCTTCGCCCTGGCCGAGCCGGGCTGTACCCAAGATCCGGCGGCCTGCGCGGCGACATGCAGGACGCAGCCTGGCGGCGGATATTGTGACGTGCTGACGGTGCTCCACGCCGAGCAGATCGTGGCCCAGGGCACGGCTTCGACGGTGCCCTTGCAGACTCTCGGGCCCCTGCACGCGAACCTCAGCGCCATGTGTAGTGCCGGCATCGATCGAGCCTGTGCTGCCGATGAGAAGATCGGTCCGGTCGTCTCGAAGGCCATCTCGGATCGAGTCGCGGCCAACCAGGCGTCGCAGGCTGCGGCGGGACAAGCAGCCCAAGCTCAGGATGCCGCGAAGGCGGACTTCGCGGCTCGTGTCGATCAGGTGAGGGAGGGAGCCAGAGATGTCTTGAAATCCCTGGGGGCCGACGAGGCGTCGTGCTTGCCGACCTTCATGGGCACCACTCGGCTCAACTGTCCGAACACATGGGCGGAGAGGGCAGGCGACATCATCGGGCATGTCAACCAAGCGTCGTCCTGCGGGACGAACTGCACGGACCAGCTCACCAAGGCTGAAAATGAGCTGGCTTCCTTGCGGCAGGACATCGAAGCCGCGAAGGCTCGTCTCGCTGAGAAGCAGGCGCTAGACGACGCTGCTGCCGCCTGCATCGCAGATGTGGCGAGCTGCCAATCGGAATGCTCCGGCAACCCAGGGTCCCTGAAGTGCCTCGTCTTGGCCGACATGGCCGATACCGGGGACGCAAAGTTGACAAAGAGGCGCGACCCCGTAAGGGCTCTGGACCTCGCGCAGAAGGCGTGCTGTGCCGGGAACACGCGCGCGTGCTCCTTCGCGGACTCGATCCAGCAGAAAACGACTTCGCTTTGGACCGCGCTGCAAGCCGTTGGCGACAGGCTGGCGAGCAACAGGTACACGCTCGCCATGGTGCTCCAGCTCCGCCCCACGCCTCGTAACCAGAGAGACGTGGATACCGCTCGGCGCATGGAACCGAGCATCATCGCAGCCGAGTATTGCCCGGCCCGCGCAGCTTTCATCGAGCAGGTCGGGCTTGGCGAATTTCAGCGGCGCGTTGCCAAGCACTGCAAAGCGAACCCCCCAACGGCGCAGGGGCCCACCGGCGCGCAGGTGCCGCTGCCACAGCAGTGCGCGGGCATCTACGCGACCCAGTGCCCCGGGACGCCACCTGGGCCGCCTACGCCGCGGACGACGGAGGTGACCTGCTGCCCGAACGGCGTCGCGGCGGTCAGCCAGCGCATGGGCTGCGCCTGCGGCGACGTCACGTCGGGCGCCCAGGCACCGCCGCCCGGTCCCGCTTGCTCGACGCACGACCCCAAGGCCGAGGGCTCGGCGTGCGTCTGGACGTGCCGATGAAGGTCGCTCCTCGTCCTGCCCTCGACTCGTTGCCGTGACGATCTCGCACGTCTTGCCGTACGCCGGAGGGGAGCGCGTACCCGCCGGCCAGATGATCGCCGGTCGTTGATCGAGCGCCCGGCTCGGCGGTGTGGGCAGGGTGGAGTTCGTACTGCGGCATCCCGGCGACCGATCTCGGGTAGCGCGTGTGGGCCACGATCCTCAGCGCGGCGGTGTCTTCACCGAGGTTGCGTGGAATGGGCTGGTCGTCGCTCATGACGGCAACGACGTGGACGCCGACGATGATCCGGTTCGCCCGGTGCTCCGGTTCCTTGCGAGCTTCGGCTACATCGCCATCGACGACATCGCCGAGGCGCGCGGCTGGCTCACCAGGCCCTCGTGCTGGCGCCGTCGTCGGCCGCCGAGGCGCGTGCGGCGGGTGATCGCGATCGTCGAGGCGCTGGAGCGGGCGGCGGGAGCGTGACCTGCCGAACGCGGCCGTCCTCGGATTTCTCACGGGTGAGAAATCCTCGCCGACGAGACGGTCGCCGTCGTGCTGGCGCTCGGCCTGAACGTCACCTCGTCGGGGCGACCGTGTAGACGTACCGCAGCTCGCCCTGCGCCGAGGCGTGGACCTCGTGCTCGGTTCGGGGCGGGACGTAGAGGGCTTGGCCCTCCCTTACCGCCACGTGCTCGGCGCCGACCACGACCTCGCCGGAGCCCACGAGGAAGACGAGCAGTTCCTCGTTCGCGCCAGTCGTGTGGCGGTGCATGCCCTCGCCCGGCTTGAGGACCACGTACCCCGACATCATCCCGGCCGTCTCGGGCGGACCCGAGAGGATCGACATCTCGACGGGCTGCGCCGGGAAGACAACGAGCTTGTGGTGCAAGGCAGGCGCGCTGGCGCAGCCGGAGCCGACACGCGGATCGCCGCGACGGAGAGGAGGCCCATCGTCGCGGCCTACCCAGTGAGCGCCTCCGCCAGGGCCGAAGGGTCGTCCACGCTGACCATCAGCTCCCGCAACCGCACCGGAAAGCCCATCACGTAGCCGCGCTGCCGGGGCTCCAGGTTGACGACGAGAATGCCGTCACCGGCGCCGTTGACGAGCCAGCGGCCTGCCCACCCGTGAACGCCGCGCGTGAGGGGAACGCGCTTGCCCAACGGGGAGGTGCCTCTGATGGACGAGCGGTCGAACGTCGCCCGGAACGCCCATGCCATCCGCACCGAGACCCTGCCGTCATCGATCTCGACGTAGGAATCGGCGGGCGAGATGAAGAGGGCTCGGGAGAGGAGCGCGTAGGCGGTCTCGAACTTGATGGGGAAGCGGGTCGTGGAGGCCATCGGAGCACCGCCGAGCGTAGACGATCTGATGAACCGCGCGCCCGGGTCACCGCCCCTCGTGCTGGCGCTCGAAGAGGGCGCCAAGCGGGTGCTCGCGAAGGTCGAGGCGCTGGACGAGGCGTCGCGCTGGCGATCGCGCCTCGTCTGCCGTGGCCGAGATCGGTCAGGGCCGACGCCCTGGGATTGTGGCGCCATGCCCACCACGGCCAAGGCTCACTTCGACCAGGACATGACCCGAGCCGAGGGCCTGCTTCAACGTGCGGAAGCCATCCGTATCGCCGAACCCGACGCTGCCGCCGACTTAGCGCGAAGCGCAACTGTTTTTGCGGTTGGCGCCCTGGACGCCTACCTGTGCGACGCCTACGTGGACACGTTCACCCGCACGTTGCAGTCATGCCGAGTGCAGAGGGTTGCCCTCCCGGCGAAGTACGGCAAGACCTTGCTCCCGGCTGGCCCGCTGTTCGCTGCGCACTATACCGCGAGGCACAACTGGGCACTTCGGATGGCGGCCCGAAAGCTGATGGAGAAGGACAATCTCCTCCAAATCTCTCGCGTGAAGGACTTGCTCAATCCCGCTCTGCCAGCGGGACAGAAGCTGTGGTCCGACATCATCCAAACCTACGTCGCCTTGGACAGGAGGCGGCTCACGAAGCACGTGACCGCCGATCTCGCAGCTCTGGCAGGAAGGGCGCTGAGCGACGCCAAGGAGGAAGCGGTGGGCGCGTTGCTTGCTCGCATTGGGCGCATCGTGCAGCGTCGCCATGACATCGCGCACAACTGCGATCGCCCGCGCTACGCTTACACGGCGATGACCCCGCCGCAGGCGTCGAAGATGCTGCGCGATGTAAAGAGCTTCGCGGAGATTCTGGATGCGCATCTCGACGCGCATCGTGTGTACTGACGCACGGTACCCGGGCGAAGCCCCAGCACTCCTTGAGTAGACGCCTATGTCGAGGCGCCTCGGACCGCGTGGTGCAGGTCGATGCCGCGCCCGACGTGGCACTCCTCGACCACCGCGAGGAGCCGCTGCGCGACATCAAAGTCAGGGCAGGTCATCAAGAACGCGACCGCGAAGACGAACCGTGCATGCTCAAGATCCATGTGACCCCGGCCGAGAGCCTGGAGCAGGACGAGCGCGTCAGCCGCCGGCCGCCTAGCATCGCGGGGTACTGGAGGCCGGCGCTGGGTTCGACGACTACAGCGCCGGCTCACGGATCCACTCGTAGACGCTCCGTCGAGGTGGTGGCGGAGCGGGCTGGGCCTCGCGGATGAGCGCCGACACAACGTACTCCAGGTTCCCGATGACGGCGGAATCGGTGCCGAAGCCTCTTCCAGGGACGTGCTTGCGGATCTCGACGAGCACGCGCAGGTGGTCGAACACGTGCTCGATCTGCCAGTCGGCGAACAAGCATTCGAGCTGCGAGAGGTGCGCTCGGATTTCCTTCTCGACCGCGGCGGGATCCGCCTCGCCGAAGGGAAACGTGCCGGCCCAAACGCCGCGCGACTTGCGCTTCATGATGGTCTTCATTCGTCGCTCCGTCTTCATTCGTCGCTCCTCAGTCAGTCGTTGGCGACGACGATCCGCAAGGCGCCGGATCCGTATGTCACGTGGAGCACGTCGCCATCCTGGTCGTAGGCCGCGTCGATCGCTCTGAAAGGCAACGCTCGCCCGTCGAGCAGTCGGAACGCATGCCTCACGGGCCAATACCCTGGCGGCCAGCCCAAGACGGAGGCGTCGTAGCTGTTGCCGTGGTCGGGCTCCAGCTCGCGAAGATCGGTGACGTGGCCTGCGCGAGTGTGGATCGTGTGCATGTGGTCTCCATCTCCCCCCGACCGAACCCGCATCATCTCGACACGGGCTCGGGCGGAGGCGCGACCGCCCTTGAAAGGGATGGGTCGCGTCGGGTCCGTCGATCACCAGTGATTCCTGTCTGCGGAGATCCTCAGCAGGATCTCGATCTGCTTGCGCTCGTGGTACGCCGGCAGGTCTCCCTCGACCCATGCCTGCACCATCGTGCGCGTGACGCCGCATGCCTTAGCGATGTAGGCGTACCTGGCGGCCAGGCGGCGCTCCGCCATTGCCCCGGTGTTGCCGCTGCTGTCGCGCAGGAGCCAGGTTCGCAGCTCGTCGCGGCTAGTGGTCCTCCTGACGACGTTCTGTGCATTTACGTTGTCCCCGTCGAGCAGAGAGTCGAAGTCGATGTTCTGCGTGGTCATGGTGTGGTCCTCTCGTGGTGGTCGAAGAACAAGATTTTGCGGCGCTCCTGGTTGTCCCGGGCAGCCGCAGCTCGCCGGCCGCGCTCGATGGCTTCGGTCTCGGTGATTTGCTCGACGAGCACCGGGACGAGCAGCTCGTCGGGGACCCGAGGGTCGATGACGGGTTGCGCGGGGGTGTGATTCGGCATGGCAGTCAAACCTCCGGGTGTCGGAGCCGGTACCACCGGCTCGGGGGCTCGTGCTGGATGGCGTCGCGCTCGGTGCAGTCGTAGGCAGCGGCGTCGAGGGGGATGGGGTCCTTGAGCTTCTCGATGATGGCGCGTCGAAGCGCGTCCCCCAGATGGGGCATCGGCGAGTGCAGATCGGGGATCTCGTCGAGATGGTCGCGAGGGTCGATGCCGGCCGCATGGGCAACCTCGTCCAGCCACCGGCGAAACGCCTCCAGCTCGGCCATGAGTGCGTCCAACTCGTAGGCCGTGTTGTCGGGATCCTCGTCGTAGGCGGTCAGGATGTCGTAGGCGTCCTCTGAGACCGTGATGGTGGGCATGTCGTCCTCACTTCCGCGAGGGGAGCTTGTTGACCCCGGTGGCCACGAGCGCGCAGAGGCTCCGCAGCTCGGCGAGGATGCGGCGCAGCAGCTCGACGACCTCGGGCGAGGTCGGGGACGTGGACGTGGAGGGCGTCGTGGGCTCGGGGGCCGGCGTTCCCGCATGGTCGTCGGCGTAGACGACGCCCGTGTCGGCGGCGCTCGTGTGGTTGCCGTTCTTCGTCGGGACCGTCGCCTTCCGCGCCTTCGCCTGCGCGTTGTCCTCGGCCAAAATCTCGTCGGCCGTCCTGACCCTGAGCGCGGGCTCCTCGGACTGCGGTGGCTGGGCCGGCTTCGGCGCAGTCTCGGTGGGGTAGGCCGAGTCCAATTCGGCGGCCCAGTCGGCCTCGGTCATGGATGACGTGTTCATCTTGTCTCCTCGTCAGTTTGGTTTCTCGTCGTGGACGTTGATGTCGAAGCCGGCTCCGGGGGGCGGCGCACCGCGCTCGTTCTCGCGGACCCTCTTGGCGATCTGCTCGGTGAGCGTGGGCCGTCGAAGCAACTCGGCGTCGTCACCGAAGCTCGCGAGGGGGATCTCAATGACCCGCTCCTGGCGCTCGCCGCACTTGCGCTTGACACCGATCCGCCCGGCCTCCGACGGCGTGGGCTGGGTTGCTCCAAGCTCGGCGATCATCATCTGGTAGTAGTCACGCAGAGGCAGAAGACTTCGGTCCTCGGTCTCGCGAAGGGCTTCCGCGACGAACCGATGCACCTCGTCGGGCAAGAGCAGGACGTGCGTCTCGTTGAACCACCCAAGTCCGGCGCAATGGGGTGTCGAGCTGATCGCTTCCTCTTGCTTCACGAGACCGGCGCGGCCCGCGCTGATGCCCGCGATGAGGAGGCGAACGAGCTTGGCGAGCGGCGAGGTGGCCTTGCTCACCTTGGTCTGGGACCACGCGACCTCCACGAGCGCTTTCTTGGTCACATCGAGGAGGTTCACTACGCGATCCCATGGCAGGTCCCGTTCCAAGCTCGTCTTGGCCGCAACCACATGCGCGAACTTGAGGAAGCTCTCCATCGACACGTAAAGGCTCGCGAGCACCTCGGGCTGGCGCGCCTGGAGATCGCCCTTGCGGACAAGCTCCCGGAAAGCGGCAAGGACTTCCCTGTGTCGTGCCGGCAACGTCACGATCCAGGTGCGCTCGGCGGCGAGATGCTCGATGTATCCTCGCAGCACGACGTGGGGGTGCGAGATCGTCTGGATCCGCGCGAGCTTGTCCTTGTCGATGTCGCCGGGCTCGATGCCGATCTTCACCGCGCGATTCGAAGTGCTTTCGCCCTCGTCCGCGCTGGCGAGGTCTGTCTCGGCGGTCATCCAGAGATTAGCGCGGAACGGTAGTGAGGCTCGCAGCTCCACGTTCGCCGTGCCGCGCATCCGGGTCGCACCGTTTGCGTAGTTGTGGATGAGGCGACGGCAGAAGGCGCGCTGCTGCTCTCCAGCTCGGCCCCCCTTCGGGTACGCGTCGTCCATGACGACGAGCATGCCGTTGACGGCGTGCCCCACGATCTCGACCGCCGTCGCGCTGCTCTCGAAGTTCAGCACGAAGTCCCGGACGGACCTGAACCCGGCACCGGAGTGTCGCTGGAACTCGAAGGCCAACGCGGTCTTTAGGACGCCGGAGCGCCCCAGGATGAGCAGCACGCTCCGGTGCGGCAGGGCCTCAAGGACCGGGCTGTGCATCATCGACGCGTACAGGGGGTACGTGACCCTCGGCGGCGCTACGTCGAGCAGGGCCAGCGATGACTGGATGGCGCGTGCCAAGTGTTCGCGTAGAGCGTCATCGGGGCTTCGCTTCGCGGCACTCCACTTGTCCGGTGGAACGGGTTCAAGGGCGAACCGCGCGAGGTCCGGCGTCGCGGGCCGAACAGCGACAGCGACCGCTGACCCGATCGCGCCGGCCGCATGCAGGAAGACGCGCTGATCCCCAACGGCCCGCCAGCCGAAGTCCCCATACTCCGTCCTCTTGCCGAACTTCGAGAGCGTGAGGATCGCGTGCCGCAGCAGGTCGCGTGTAGAACGGCCTGGCTCCATGCCGAGCTGCCCCAGGGTCCTCGGCGTCAACCACTCCATGCGATCGAACTCATCGGTCGGCACCGTGAACTCTGGGAGCGGCGTCGTGTCAGCCTTCGAGCATTGGATGCGGAAGACATCGCACGTCGAGCCGACTCCCTCGTCGCGAGTCACGACCTCGACGATCTGGACGTTGCCGTTGACGAGCTGCTGATGGACTGGCCCGGTCGGTGTCTGCCGTACTGCGCAGAGGCACCCGTCCACGACCACGTACTCGGGGGCGGCCCCATCATCCGTCACGTTCTCGGCTTCGTCGTGTGCCTCTCGTTCGGCTCCGGCCTCGCGCACGCCTCGCTCGACGGTCTGGCGGTCGAGCCGCTTCTTGTACTTGGCCAGCAGGGCGTCGATATGGGGCCGGCGGTCCTCCGGGTCCTGGGTGGCGATGGCCCTGTATACAGGAGCGAGAACGGCGCGACGGCCGTCGCTCGGGAGGGTCTCGGAGAGAGCCGCGATTAGAGGGCCGGGATCGACGCGGGCCGGCTTGTTGGCGTCGCGTCGTGGGAACCTATCGACGCCTGCGTCATCCGCCAGAAGATCGAGTACCTCCCAGAACGTCTTGCCGAGCTTTTCGCGGATGTAGCGGATGGCGTCGTAGTGCTCGCCCGCGCCGAAGTCGTAGAAGTGGTCTTCCCACACGACGCAGCCGGGCTTGCGGCCGTCGTCACGGAACGGCGACCACAGCTTGTGGTAGCCGTTGGCCGCTTCGAGCTTCTCGCCGTGCTTCTGGAGCAACTCCAGCATCGAGATGGCCGGTCGCAGGGTCTCCTCTATGTACTGGCCGAGGCGCGTGTCCCCTCTGTACTCGCTGGCGCGCTCGGGCTCGCGCACCACCTGCTTCAGGATGGCGTCCACATCGAGCGGTGCCCCCTCGATACGCTGGATGCGGAACTCGTGCCCCTCGCGGTGGACGGGGAAGTACCACGGGCGCCCCAAGTCCTTCGTCTGTGGGTCGGGGAGCTGGCCCTGGTCGAGCATCCTTCGGTCCACCCAGCGACGAACGCGCGGAGCCTCGACTGGCGTCATGTCCCGGCTCGTCTCCAGGAGGATGCGGACCTTCGGGTGCGGCAGCGTGTGCGAGTAGGTCGTGTACAGGATCGCCGACAGGCCAGCCCAGAGCGTGGCGGCCTGGTCGAAGCTCGTGCGCTTCTCGGACGGCAGCGGTACCGTCACGAACTTGCGCTTGCCGGTCTTCGGGTCGAGCGCTCCCTCCCGCCGCTTCTCGGTGTTGTCGATCTCCGTGCAGACGAACGAAACGCTCTCGACGGCCTCCCCCTTTCGGACGTTGTCGCGGAAGGCGGCGGCGCTGAACATCGGCCGCCCTTCCTTGGCGGCGTCTGCGCCGACGACCGGCGTCTTCGCGAACTCCTCGTAGAGCGCCTGGAAGGTGCCTGTGCGGCGTGTACCGTCCGTTACGTCCTCGCGAGGGAAGACGGTGATGGTGACGCTGCGAGGGGCCGGCGGCGCCTCCGGGCCGGGGTCCACCGCCATCGTCGGCTCCAAGTCGCCCGTGCTCACGGCCGCCTCCCCTCTTGCCGGCCCGAGCGACGGGATTCGGGTCCCACCAATCCCTGGCCCTCGGGAGCCGGAAAACTCAGTCGCGGTGCGCAGTTGGAACCACGAATCCCGGGAATCCCGTTTTCGGGGCGGAGAGAGACGTAGTGATCGGATCGCGAAGAGACGCGCGTGTGCAGGAAGACACCGGCGGACGCCCTGATCTGATCTCTTTCAAGATCAAGATTGGGATTCTTGGGATTCCCCCTCCCATGTCCTCGGAACCACTGATGATCGAGAATCCCACCGTCCGGGATGGAGCGGGATAGCGCGGGATTCTCAGCTCGATCACCGATGCGCGCCGAAGCTGGGCGCTGCAATGACGCACTCGGTGTAGAGGTACTCGAAGCCAACATCATCGGAACTCCTCTCGGCCCCTTCCGCGCGCTCGCTCCCTCAAGCTCGGCGCGGTTGGGGCCGTCGCTTTGGCTCAGCGCGGGTCGCGCTCCAGATGACCGCAGACTGCCGAGGCCGGGATGCCTTGAGCGGCGTAGTACCGCTTGAGGAGGCGCACGCCCTCGCACACCAGCTCGTTCACGCTCGTCTCAGTTTCGACGGCGATGTGGCGCACAACCCGGTAGTCGGCGCCCGGGACATCCACGCGAAGGCGGACGACCTCGGGCGGCGGCTGGGCAGGCGGAGGGGTCGAGGCTGGGGTTTCCGGCGTGGCAGCGGGATCCTTGGTCGTCATGGTTGGGTTCTCCCGCCAGGACCGATTACAAGGACTTTTTCTCCTATCGGCCGCGCTGAGATGGCCATCGAGGGCTGTGGGGCCGATTCGTTGGGGTCAATCGAGGGGCCGTTCTAACGGTCAACTTGAGGTCCACGTCGGGGGGTCTGCCTCTCGCAGCACCGACAAAACAAGCCGCGTTGTGCGCATCGGCGAGTTCAACTCGAAGTCAGCCTCGGGGGCATCCCGCTCGCTGAAGTTCCAGCACAACTTCGAGCGTCACGGGGGTCCGTGGCTACCGCTCCACCCGGTCGGTCCCAGTCGGACCTTGATGCCGGCCCCCTCATCACGGCCACGTAGCGGCCCCGCCTCCCCGAACCGGGGCGCCTCCAAGCCGATCAGACATTCGTCTCCGGCGAGGGTGGTCAGGTGGCGGTGCTCGGCCGATGCCGAACGCTGTTTTCGGCGTACGATGGCATCGTGGTGCGATCGGTGCTCCTGTCGCTCGCTGGTGCCCTTGCGCCACTGACGCTCGGCGGGTGCACGACATCGGGAGGGGATGCCAGCTCGCTCCAGATGCGCGTGTCGGCTCTCCAGCAAGAGCAGACCGCTCGGCAGTACGAGCTACAACAGATCGCTGCGCAGATCGAGGCCGCCCGGCGCGAGCTGGCCAGACAGCAATGCTTGGCGTTCACGGCCTCGATCGACGCGGAGGTCTCCGCCACCGCCGCTGATTGCATGGCGAAGCGCTCCAAGTTCGCCCAGTGTGAAGCGAACAACCACGCTCACACGGCCGAGGGCGGCGTGCTGGGTTGCCTGGCGGGCCTTGGGGCCGCAGTCGTGACTGGCGGTGCCGCAGCTCCCCTGACCGTGATCGGGTGTGGTGGCGGTGCTGCGCTGGGCCATGCGTCAGGCTCCGAGTGCGGCCCCGATCCCGTCTGCACCCCTGACCGGACGATCTTGACGCGCGAGGCACTCGGGCGGCGAGGGATATCCGCGATGCCCGCATGCCAGTGAGCAGAGCGCTTCTCATCGGGGCCGTGCTGACCATCGGTGCGTGCGCTCGTTCGGCGTCACTCGACAGCATCTCGCGTCAGGTCGATCAGGCGGAAGCCATCGACCATCAGCAGGCCGGCGAGATCCACGCGATGATGCTCAACGTCAGCGAGATGTTAGGTCGCTTCGATTCCGTCGAGGCGCAGTATCGCTCGGCCACCGAGAACTACGAGGTGGCCCGAAGGTCCGCTGACCGGGCGAGCGCTTCGTACGCCGACGCCGAGGCCAAGTTCCAGGTAGCGGGTCGGGCGTACCAGCAGATGCTCGCGATCATCCTGATCGCGGCCACGTGGGACATGAGCGGCTCTGTCTGCGACAGCATCCAGTCCACTGCGAGCTACCGCCGCGAGTTCGGCGTCGAGAAGGGGATGTGCGTCGATCACGTGTTCCCGCACGCGGCCGGTGGCGTCAACCAAGCCTGGAACTACATGGTGATCGACTGCTCGCTAAACTCGTCGCTCGGGGACGCCGTGTGGAGCAAGCTTCTGGCCGAGCCCATCCCGATGCTCCAGGGAATGGCGGTCAGCGCCCTTGCCCGCTTGCGGTGCGGCGCCAAACCGCTCGCCTGGAAGCGGTGACGAAGTTGCCGCCTCACTTCCCCTTGAGCACGCAGAACGTCCCGCTGATCTCGTCCCTGCCGCCCTCCACGTACAGCGTCGCCAGGTAGTCTGCCGCTCACCCGAGCAGGCCAGGACGCTTCATCGGGGAAGGACCGGCGAGACCTTCGCGTAATCCCGTACTCATCTGAGCGAGCGAAGTTCGAGGACCCTGACGACACACTGACCACCGTACCGACCACCGCGACGGGTCTGGGGGGGTCTTGGCGGGGCTCAGCAGAGGAGCGCCGGCCTAGAGATCGTCGGGGGAGAGCAGCCAGACCAACCTCGCCCGCCCCTTGGCAAGGTGGCACTCTACCACTGAGTTACTCCCGCACCGTCCGGCTCGCACCGGACGAGGCGCAGTGATGTAGCGCGGCGGGTTTTTCGTGTCAACGCGGCCGTTTTCGGGGCCGCGCCCTCACCGAAACGTCCCCTCGACCCCGATGCTCGGGATCGTGATCGGCCCGACCGTGTCGATGGTGCACGACGGCGCCATCCCCGCGGTCGCCATCGGCCTGAAGCCGCCACCTCGCGCAGCCGCCGCCGCCGCCGCCGGCCCCCCATCGCCGACGAGCGCCGTCGCCGCGCTCCCCGTGGTCCCGGTTCCGCCGCAGTTCGCGTTCACCGCCTCCTTGTTGAGCGTCACGTTCACGCCCTCGAGCACCACCGCGATGCGGTCGCGCTTGCCCACCCGCCACGCCTTCTCGAGCCGCACGTCGATCCGGTAGAAGCCCGGCAGCCGCGCGCTGTCGTACGGCAGCACCGGGAGCCCCATCGACACCGGCGTGTACGGCAGCCCCGTGTACGCGACCACCCGCCCCCCCGCGCGCCACCCCTTGCCGAAGTCGTACGACGCGGCCGCGCTCAGCACGTGCGTGCGGTCGTACTCGCTGACGATCGTCATCGTGGGCGCGTCCGAGAAGTACGGACTCGCCTGCCGCGTCGATCGCGACAGCGTGTACGCGAGCTGCATCGAGAAGCGCTCGGTGAACGACCGCCGCACGAGCAGCTCGAGGCCGTACGCCCGCCCGTCGACGCCCGGGGTGACGCACTCGCCCGGGTAGGCCGTCGGCGCGCACTGCACCGCCGTCACGTCGGGCAGCCCGAAGTAGTCGTGCAGGAACCCGGTCGCCGACGCCGAGAAGCTCGCCGGCAACGCGATCTCGACGCCCTGGCTCATCTGCACCGACGCCTGGATGTCCTCCTGGATGCCCGGCTGCAGGAACGGCGCGGTCTCGGGGAACTGCGCGACGAGCCCCGGCAGCTGGTGCGAGACGCCGAAGCTCGACACCGACGTCAGCCCGTCGAGCACCTTCACGCGCACGGCGAGGCGGGGGTCGATCGCCGGCGTGATGGCCGTGTCCACGCCGCTCGCCGACGTCGCCGGCACGTGGCTTCGCAGGTACACGTCGGCGCGCAGCCCCGGGATGACCTCGACGCGCGGCGAGATCCTCCACGCCGCGTCGACGTACGCGCCCGTCACGACGCTGTCGCGCGACGGCACGAGCGGCACGGAGCCCTCGAAACCCGGGGGCGACGGGCCGGGCCGCAGCGCGTCGAACTGCGCATCCGCCCCGGCGCGCACCCTCAGCGACGGCGAGAGGCGCGCCTCGAGCTCGGTGCGCAGCCGCGCCATGTCGTCGGTCGCGTTGGCCACGTCGTCGCCGACGGCGTCGCGCCCGAGCGTCATCGCGACGCGCATCGTGGCCCCCCGCCCGAGCGCCCGGTCCCAGCGCAGGTCGACCCTGTGGAACTGGTTGGCGACGACCTGCATCGGGTACGGCGCGCCGCCCTGCGGGAACTGCTCCTGGGTGAGCCGGTCGTCGCTGCCGAAGACGAACACGCCGATGCGGTCCCGGTCGGTCAGGTCCCACGTCGCGCGCGCCTGGTAGTCCCAGTACGACAGGCCCGTGTTGGGCGCGAACAGCGGCACGATGAGCCCCGGGTAGCCGTACCTGGCCGCGACCGCCGCGCTCCCGCGACCGCCGTCGAGCGGCGTCTCGCCGTACGCTCCCGCGTCGAAGGCGCGCACGTTGGTCTCGGCCTGCGGCTGCTCGGCGGGCGCGCGCGTGTGCGCTGCGACGACGCCGCCGAGGTACCGGCCATACTGCGCGGGCGGGGCGCCCTGGAAGAAGTCGACGCGGTCGATCAGCGCCGGGTGGATGACGCTCGGGCCGAAGCCGACGTGGGTCAGCGTCGGCACCGGCACGCCGTCGACGAAGTAGCCGGTCGCGGTGGGCGGGGCGCCGCGCACGTAGAAGGCCTGCATGCCGCTGGCGGCCGGGACGAAGCCGGGGAGGGTCTCGGCGACCCGCGTCGGATCGCCGAAGGTACCGGGCAGCTCGCGCGTGTCCTCGCGGCGCGCCGTCGTCTCGCCGACGTCGCGGTGGGGCGCGAGCACGTGCACCTCGCGCGGAGGCTCGTCGTTCTTCGCGTGCTTCTTCGAATCCTTCTTCGTGTCGGCCTTGCCGTCGTCGCCGGCGGCGCGCGCGTCGGCGCCGTGAAGGAGCGCGAGCAGCAGCGGCACGCCCGCCACCAGGGCGGCGCGTCGGCTACGGCTGCGCGGCGAGCTCACGGATGCGATGGTCGTCCACCGGGGCGTTCCAGTTCCAGCCACCGCACGTCAGCCCGGGGAAGGTGGCCGCGAGCTTGGCCGCGAGCTTGTTCACCGCGTCGTCGGCGCTGTCGCCCGAGTACTGCAGCGCCACGAGCGCCACCGAACGGTGCAAGCGCACCGAGAACAGCGACGCCGACAGCTCGAGGCCGCTGATGCCGCCGCCCTCCATCGCGGGGGGCATGAGAGGCTGGCTGGCGCTCATGCTGCTCATCGGGCCCGCACCACTCTGGGAGGTCGGGGGCGCGCCGCCGGACATGGAGCTCGTGTCGGCGCCCCCGGCTCCGCCCCCCTTGGGCTTGGTCACGCGCCCGGCGACGTCGACGACCAGGATGAGGTCCCCGCCCGCGGCGGGCCCGAGCTGATCCAGCAGCTCGTCGCCCACGCCGTTGGCTCGAGCGTAGTCGTCGATCGCCTCCGACAGATCCGGCTTCTGCTTGGCGAGCTGCGGGCCGTAGAGGGCGGGGCAGGCCGCGCCGAGGACGGCCGACAGGCGCGGGGCGATGGCCCCCCACGCCTCGTCGTTCATGCGGCCGTCCTTGAAGACGCCGAGCACCGACACGGTGTGCCGGCCCTGCCCGAGCTCGGGCGCGACCTGCGTGGTGAACTGGGTGTCGCTCGAGCACCCGCCCAGGGCGAGCAACGCGGCCGGGACCAGGGGTGCGAGCGATGCGCCGAGGCGCGCGACGAGATGCTGCATGGCGCGCGGCAGGCTACTGCGTCGCCCTCGACATCGCCAGGAATGCGCCGCGCGGCAGGCGGCGCGCGTCGTGGTCGATGGCCGCGCCGTTCTGCAGCGCGAGCCAGATGGGATCGCGATGGCGCCGCGCCTCGAAGTACAGGACGAGCGTCGTCGTGCGGTGCTGGCGCGTCAGCCACAGGTCGAAGGCGTGCGCCTCGTCGTTCCTGTAGAAGGTCCGCATCGCGTCCTGCGCGGCCTGCAGCGCCTCGCCCTGCACCTTGCCGTCGTGGTCGATGTCGTCGCGCTCGTGCGGCAGCGTCTTCCACGCCGCCCGCAGCGCGGCCGCCTGCGCCCGGTACGCCCCGCCAGGCGCCGCCTCGGTGCGCATCCGCACGCGCATGCGCGTGGCGAACGACACCACCGGATCGCGCCGCCGTTCGATGCGCCACACCGCGAGCGACACCGAGAGCAGCCCCACGACGAGCAGCGCCGCCAGCCGGCCGGGGGCGCGCTGCTGGTGGTAGTGCACGACGGTCGTCGTGATCGGCATCAGGAACATGAGCACCACCACGGTCTCGGCGACGAAGCTTCCGCCCGCGATGGGCAGGAAGTCGCGGACCCCGAGCTGCGGCGGGAAGCTCACCAGGTACTGGGCGACGAGCGACAGCAGGACCAGCGCGAAGCTCGCCAGCGAGTAGCCCTTGTAGAGGAGAAACTCGCGTCGAGCCTCGGGCACGACGAGCCAGTAGGGGAAGAGCAGCGGGTAGAAGACGTAATAGAGGAAGGGCCGCGGCGGGTGCGCGCGGTAGTACGCCTCGAACGCGAGCGGGTCGGAGAGCGCGTACGCCGCGAGCCGATGGCGCGTGACGAGACGCCGCAGCGCCTCGCTCGCGAAGAACGCCGCCAGCGCGAGGCCCACCTGCGCGATGGCGCCGGTCACCGGGAACAGCGCCGCGATGAACACCAGCAAGAAGGGGGCCGCCGCGAAGAACGCCAGGCGCAGAACGAAGTCCAAGGCGCGGGCCACGGCGGACGTATAGCCGACCGATCATTTGTGATCACTTCCGCCGCAAAGCTTGCTACACGGCGTCGCGATGCGCGCGCCGGCACCCGCGGCGGCGGCGCTCAGGGGGATGCGCGTGCACGCAAATTCGTCGCCTGCGATGTTCGCCGTCATGGCGCTCGTGGGCTCTCAGGGCGAGACGCTCGAGTGCATCGAGAGGACGCGCCGCCGGTCGTCGGAGGCGCGCGAGGGCGGACACGTGACGAGCATCATCGACGCGGCGATGGTGCAGATCGCGCTCGAGAGGGTCGTCGTTCGCGCGCTGTCGAGCCGATCCGATTTCGACCCGCGCGAGCACCGCAGCGCGCACGCGTCGATGCGCCTGGCGCTGTTCCGGCTCGCGACCGCGCCGGCGGAGTCGCCGGTGTTCGTCGAGGCTCTGCGCCTGCTCGAGCGCACGTTCGGCGATCGCACCGCCTCGCTCGCGTGAGGGACGCCCTCGCCGAGTTGTTCGATTCGCTGGACCCCCCGAGCTCCAGGCCGCCGGCGACCTGATGGCCCGGCCGCTGCGCGCGAATGCCGTGGTCGCCGGCGCGGTCCCGCACTATGTTCCGCATCAGCTGCACGCAAGGGTGGACCTGGGCCCGTCCAGGTCGACGCCTGCGTGCACCGGATTTGCGTTTCTCGGCTCGTGACATTCATGCCCCGGTTCGTCATTCGCTCTGCCCGGTCCGTCGGCTTGTCGCAGGCTCGGCCTGCCAGCCGAGGCACCATCGACGCGGTGCGCGCATCGAACGTGCATGAGGCGTCCCGAGCTCGAGCTGGGATGGAGGCGGCTTCCTGACGATGGCTGACGGTTCGGTTCGGATCACGGCGAATCCGACGCGCACATCGGTCATGCTCCCCCGCGCCGTTCTCGACGCGTCGGTGGGGTGTCTCGACCACGTCGCGCGCGGGCTGATCGCGCTCGGGATCACGGCCAACGCCATCACGCTCTTCTCCGTTTTTCTCGCTGCCGTGGGTGGCGTCCTGCTGGCGGTCGGCCAGTTCGGCCCCGCGGCGGTGGCGATGATCGTGGCCTCGCTGGGCGACGCGCTCGACGGTCTCGTCGCGCGGCGCAGCGGCAGCGCGTCGGTCGGTGGCGCGCTGCTCGACGCGTCGGTGGACCGCTACGAGGAGTTCTTCTTCCTGGGGGGCCTGGCGGTGTACTTCCGCGGGTCGCTGGCCGCGCTGGTGCTGATCCTCGGCGCGCTCGCGGGCTCGTTCATGATCAGCTACGGCAGCGCCAAGGCCGAGGCGCTCGGCGTTCCGGTCCCGCCGAGCGCGATGCGCAGGGCGGAGCGCGCGGTGTGTCTGTGCCTCGGTACGCTGCTGGTGCCGGCCGCCGCGACGGTGGTGCGCTCGGCCGCGCTCCCGGCCTGGATGGCCGTCGCGCCGCTGCTCGTCGCGGTGGGGCTCGTGGCCGTGGTGGCCAACGTGTCGGCCGTCCGGCGATTGCGCGGTCTGGCGCGGCTGCGGGCGCCCGTCCGCGCGGTCGCTCTGCGCTCCGAGCCGGCCCACGCCAACGGGCTCACGCACGTCGACGACGCGGCGGAGGCCGAGGACGTCGACGTCGAGGACAGCGCCCGCGCGGAGCCGGCCGTCGTCGGCGCGCCGCATGTGCTGCGCACCCCCTGACCGCTGATCGCCGTCGCGCCCGCGCGCCCGGCCACCGGCACGGCCGATGCTTCGGCAGGGGGCGCCAACCATGTTGCCCGACGACCTGCTCCGCCCCGAGGCGTGGCCGGCGCCGCGTCCGCGCGCCATCGAGAGAATCGAGACGCACGTGTCCTGGGTGCTGCGGGCCGAGGGCGAGGTGCTCAAGCTCAAGAAGCCGGTGGACCTGGGCTTCGTCGACTTCCGCTCGCCCGAGCGGCGGCGCGCCGCCTGCGAGGACGAGGTCCGGCTCAACTCGCGGCTGGCCCCGGGGACGTACCTGGGCGTCGTGCCCGTCGTCGAGCGGGGCGACGGCACGCTCGGCCTCGGCGGCGGGGGGCGCGTGGTCGACTGGGCCGTGCGCATGGAGCGCCTGGACGACGACGCGCGCGCCGACACGATGCTCGCCCGCGGCGCGCTGACGGTCGCCCACCTCGACGCAGTCGCCGAGGCGATCGCGGGCTTCCACGCGGGGGCTGCCGTTCCGCAGGACGCGGCGGCGCGATGGGGGTCGCGCGAGGCGGTCGAGCGCAACGTGCGCGACAACTTCGAACAGACGGCGTTCGCCGTGCCCGATCGGGTCGACGCGGCGACCGCGCGCGAGGTGGAGCGGGCGCAGCGCGCGTTCCTCGATCGCCACGGCGCGCTGTTCGCCGCGAGGGTCGCTTCGGGGCGCGTGCGCGACGGGCACGGCGACCTTCGCCTCGAGCACGTCTACTTCGATCGCGGGCTGCGCATCATCGACTGCGTCGAGTTCGACGAGCGCTACCGCGTCGCCGACGCGTGCGCCGACGTCGCGTTCCTGTCGATGGACCTGGCCGCCCACGACCGCGTCGACCTGGGCGAGCGCTTCCTCGCCCGCTACGCGCGCGCCGCCGACGACCACGACCTGTACGCCCTCGTCGACTTCTACGAGGGCTACCGGGCCTGGGTGCGCGGCAAGGTCGCCGCGATGCTGGCCGAGGACGCGGGGGCGCCCGACGAGACGCGGCGGCGTGCGGCGGCCGAGGCGCGGCGCCACTTCCTGCTCGCGCTGGCGTGCACGCGCAAGCCCGTCGTCGAGCCGATGCTCGTGTGCGTCGGCGGTACGATCGCCTCCGGCAAGAGCACGATCGCCGATGCGCTCTCGGACGGGCTCGCCTGTCCGGTGGTGGACGCCGACCGCACGCGAAAGCGCATGCTCGGCGTCGAGACGACGACGGCGCTCGACGAGGCGCCGTGGCGCGGCGCCTACGACCTCGGCTTCACCGAGCGCGTGTACGACGAGGTGCTGCGCCGCGCCTCCGTGGTGCTGGCGTCCAACCGGTGGGTGATCGTCGACGCATCGTTCCGGTCGCGCGCGATGCGCGAGCGCGCCCGCCGGATCGCGCGCGAGCGCGGGCTGCGCGTGCTCTTCGTCGAGTGCCGCTGCCCGGCGGAGGTCTGCCGCGCGCGGCTGGTGCGTCGCGAGCACGAGCGGGGCGTGAGCGACGGTCGGCTGGCGATCTTCGACGACTTCAGCGCGAGCTTCGAGCCGATGACCGAGCTGGCGCCGGAGGAGCACGTCGCGGTCGACACGACGCGTCCGAACGAGGTCGTCCTGTCCGCGCTGCGAGGCCGGATCGGCTGACGCTCCGCACCGGCCCGGTGGCATGCCCGTCGCAAGCACCACGGCCATGACCCCGAGCAGCCCCGGTTCCCGTTCGCGCTTCGTCGTGCTGGTGGCGATCGACGAGTCGCCGGCGAAGCACGACGTCGTTCGCGCCGGCGCAGATTTGGCGCGCCAGGCGCCCGGCGGGGAGCTCCACGTGGTCCACGTGGTCGAGGATCTGCCGCCGGCCGTCCGCATGGTGCCCCCGCCGGCGGGCATGGGCCTGACCACGACCGAGATGCTCGGAGCGGCGCGCTCCCGGCTCGACCGCATGGCCGCCGAAGCCCGTCAGCGGTTCTCCGGTCGCATCGTCGAGCACCTCGCGGTCGGCAGCGCGTGGAAGCAGATCCTGCAGGTCGCCCTCGACGTGCAGGCCGACGTCGTCGTGGTCGGGACGCACGGCCGGTCCGGGCTCAAGCGGCTGGTGCTCGGCTCGGTGGCCGAAGCGGTCGTGCGCAAGGCGTCCTGTCCGGTCTTCGTCGTGCGCCTGAAGGACTACCACGCGTTCGTGCCGCCGGAGATCGAGCCGCCGTGCCCCGACTGCGTGCGCGTGCAGCGCGAGAGCGGCGGCGCGACGCTCTGGTGCGAGCGCCACCGCCGCGACGAGAGCCGTGGCCGCGTGCACTACGAGGCGGCGCCTTGAGCGAGCCCTCGGGCGCGCGCGGCGCGCTCACGCCCACGCGACGCGCAGCGCGACGCGATCGGGCCCGGAGTCGCGCGCGATCTCCTGGACGTACGCCTGCATGCAGAACAGCGAGACGGCGGCCTGGTACAGGCCTCGCAACGCCTGCCGGAAGTAGGCGATGTCGAGCAGCGGCAGGCCCACGAGGTCGACGCGCGCCTCCTTGGGCCCGCGCTGCACCACGCGCGTGCCGCCGCCGCCCATGAACAGGCGCGCGTACATCTGATTTCCGCGCGGCAGCAGCATCCACGGCGTCACGCCGGCGTTCTTGGCCATGCGCACGACGACGCCGAGGAACGTCTCGTGGATCTTGAACGAGACCTCCGCGCCGATCTCGAACTGCTCGAGCGCGCTCAGCTCGAGGCGATCGCACGCCTCGTAGTGGGCGCGGCCGATGGTCATCTCGAGCCACTGACCGGCGACGCTGGAGAGGACGTCGTCGCGCTGGTCCGGAGCCAGCAGCTCGACGTAGCGTTCGTACAGCCCGTGGCGGCGGAGCGACGCCATCGACGAGGCGAGGAGCGTGCTGCGCACGTGCGTCGCCACCCCCAGCTGCTCGATCGGCGCCGGGAACGGCAGCATGATCTCTTCGCCGGCGGGGGGCACGCGTTCATCCTAGCTGCCGCAGCGCAGCTTGCCGTCGGCAATCGAGCAGCCCTTCGGGCACGCGCGCTGCTCGGCGTAGATGCCGCCGCGACACGCGAGCTGCGCGCGACCGTCGTCGCTGCACGCGACGCCGTCGGGCTGGTCGCAGGGGTCGCCGACGCGCTCGCGCGTGCGGTCGCAGGAAACCTCGAACGTGGCCTGGTCCAGCGCGCATCCACCGGGCCCGCGGCAGGCGCTCGACTTCACGAGCTTGCCCCCGTCGCAGCGCAGCAGCATCGATCGATTGGCGCTGCACGCGACGCCGGCCGAGCCTTCGCACGGATCGCCCACGGCGCCGACGCTGGTGTCGCAGTCGACGCTTCCCTTGGCCAGCGAGCAGCGCTTGGGGCCGCGGCAGTGGCGCCACGTCCCGAACGACCCGTCGCGGCAGACGAGCGCGTCGGCCCCGTCCTTCGTGCACGCGTACGTCTCCTTGCCGGCCGGCGCGCACGGCTGGCCGGGGGTCGCCACGGTGTCGTCGCACACCGCGCCGGTCGCGCCGACGCGACAGCCGTCGGCGCCCTGGCACGGCACGAGCGAGAGCTTGCCCGACGCGCAGAGCAGAGCCCTCGACGAGTCGACGCAGCCCTGCATCGAGGCGTCGCACGCGTCGCCGGGCGACGGGCGCGCGGCGAGCGGCGCGAGCTCGACCTTCATCCACGCGTCGCAGCCGCCGGGCGGGGCCTTCGCGTCGGGCTCGGCCACGCACGCCGAGGCGGTGCCGCGCATGGCGAGCGACCGCTGGCCGGACGCGAAATCGTACGCCCCGACCCACACGCGGTGAACGACGTGCGTCGCCATCGCGCAGTCGCCCTGCAGCTGGATGGGGCTCGTCGTCTTCTGCGTGGCGACCCACTGGCCGATGATCGTGCGCTGCAGGCGCATCGTGCCCTGGCGTCCGAGCGCCGCGATGCGCTCGGAGGCGCCCGGCGCGAAATCGCGCAGGTCGTCGTCGAGGGCCGTGGTGTCGTTGGAGGGGGCGACGCCGATGTAGCCGTAGGTGCCGACGGCGCGGCACTGCGGCAGCGGGCGGAGCGAGCAGCCGTCGGCGTGGACGACGACGACGCCCTGCTTGGCGAGCTCCTGGAAGCGGGCGAGGTCGCCGGCGCGCCAGTCGACGACGAGCGGCTCGAGGGTGCGCGGCGCCGCGCTGCAGCTCTCCGGGGCGGCCGGCTTGGGGGTGCAGCCCTGTTCGAAGAGGGGCGCGCTCGCGGCGAGGACGAGCATCGTGCGGAAGAGGATGGTGGAAGAGCGAAGCACGCGCGGATGCTAGTACGCGCGGGTGCGAGCGAGCGGCCTTTCGCGCGTTTGCGCGTGAACAGCCCGCCAGGCGAGCTACCATGAGTCGACGGAGGTGGGCCCATGCTCCTTCGGATTGCCGTGGCCGGCGCGCCGCTGTTGGCGCTGGCGATCGTGTCGTGCGGAAACAACGGCAGTACGAGCTCGCTGGTCGGCGGGGATGGCCCCGATGCGACTGCCAGCAGCAGCGGCGGAAGCGGCAGCAGCAGCGGGACGGCGAGCAGCAGCAGCAGCGGAAGCGGGAGCACGAGCAGCAGCGGGGGAGGGGGAGGGGACGCCGGCAACGACGCGGGCGTGCAGATCGGCGCGTCGGTGCTGCAGTTCCACAATCACGTCAACCGCGACGGCTTCTTCGTCGACGCGGCGATCACCAAGGCCAGCGCCGCGACCGTCCACCGCGACACGAGCTTCTCCGGCACCATCCAGGGCAATGTGTACGCATCGCCGCTGTACGTGGAGAACGGCCCCAAGGGCAAGGGCGCCTTGTACGTCGCCACCGAGAGCAATGACGTGTACGCCCTCGACGAGGCGACCGGCGCGCCCGTCTGGCACCAGAACATGGGCAAGGCGCCGAGCAACACGGGGGCGGGCTGCGGGAACATCTCGCCCATCGGCATCACCGGCACGCCCGCGATCGATTTGGCGACGCGCCTCATCGTCTTCGACTCGGCGTCGGCCGACGCGAACGACGCGATCGCGACGCACACGATCCACGCGCTCTCGATCGACGACGGCACCGAGAAGTGGAAGGTCGACGTCTCGACGCTCACCGACGGCAACGGCAGCACCTTCTCGCCGCAGCCGCAGAACCAGCGCGGCGCGGTGCTCATCGTCGGCGGCGTGGCCTACGTCGTCTTCGGCGGCCACTACGGCGACTGCGGCAGCTACCACGGCTGGGTGGTCGGCGTGCCGCTCGCGACCGGCACGGGCGCCAGGGCGTGGGCGACGCGGGCGCCTGGGGCCGGGATCTGGGGATGTGGCGGGGCGGCGAGCGACGGCACCGGCATCTTCGTCACGACCGGGAATGCCACCAGCACCCAGACGTCGTGGGCCGAGACCGAGGGCGTCTTCCGCCTGCAGCCCGGCCCGGTCTTCAGCGGCCAGAGCGCCGACGAGTTCGCGCCCGCCAACTGGAGCTACCTCGACAAGAACGACATCGACATGAGCGGATCGGGTCCGCTCGTCATCGACGCGCCCAGCATGCAGCCCTCGGCGCTCGTCATGGCGCAGGGCAAGGACGGAAACCTCTACCTGCTCGACCGCTCCAACCTCGGGGGAGTCGGCGCGACGCCCCTCGGCAAGCTCAACGTGCTGAGCGGCGAGATCAGCAATGGCGGCGCATGGGCCACGGTCTCCGGCACCACGTACGTCGTCGTGCGCCCCAACCAGGGCGGCACTGGCGTCGGCTGCCCCAATGGCACCTCCGGCGACCTGGTGGCGGTGAAGCTCGACCCGGCGGCGCCGCAGAAGATGAGCGTCGCATGGTGCGCCGACGCGCAGGGCGAGGGCTCGCCGATCGTCACGACGAGCGACGGCACGAACGACGCGCTCGTGTGGGCCGCGGGCGCGGAGAACAGCAACCAGCTGCACGCGTGGGACCTGCTGACCGGACAGCTCGTCTTCACCGGCGGCGGCAGTGGCGACAAGATCCCGAACGTGCGCCACTTCACGACGCCGATCGTCGCGCACGGGCGCATCTTCGTCGGCGCCGACGGCGTGCTCTACGCGCTCAAGCCGTGAGCCTCACGGCGAGAGGCTGCGCAGCAGATCGTCCAGCCCCTTGCCGTTGTCGCCCTGACCGCCGCCGAGCGAGTGCAGCAGCTTGTTCAACGTCGCCGCGTCGATCGGCGCGCCCGAGCCGCCGCCCGGCAGGCCGCCCAGGAGATTGCCGAGGAGCCCGGTCATGTCGGCCTTGCCGAGGTCCTCGTCGCCGTGCGCCTCGTGCAGCCAGCGACGGGCGAGCGCGCGCACGGCCGGGGCGCCCGGTCCGGCGCCGTCGGCGGCGAGCGCGGTGAAGTCGTCGGGCCCGGCGAAGCCGAAGCGATGGTCGGCCACGTACCGCCGCACGACGTCGAAGAACCGCGCGTCGCCGAGGCGTTTGCGGAGCGCCACGTAGTAGTACGGCCCCTTTCCGTACACGAGGCCCGCGTAGGCCATCGTCGAGTCGGCGGCCACGGAGCGATCGACCGGGCCGTCCGGCTCTCCCATGAGGCGCATCGTCAGGTAGTTGGCCTTGACGTTGCGGTCGCCGGCGGCGCGGCCGCGCGCGGCGCCGTAGCGATCCTCGAAGTAGAGCATCGCGCTGAACTGCGCGAGCGATTCGTCGACGAACGGGTGGACGCGCGAGTCGCTGCCGACCAGCCCGTGCCACCACTGGTGCGCGACCTCGTGGGCCACCACGAACTCGCGCATCTCGCCCGTGGCCGCCGACAGCATTCCCGCGCCGCCGCCGAGCGCGGACAGCGCCGATGCGAGCGCGCCGCCGGACGACGCCTGGTGGTAGAACATGCTCGCCACCGTCGCGAGCCCGCTGAACTCGACGCCGCCGGCGCCGCCCACGAGCGCCGCTTCCGCGACGTCGAGGGATCGGTACGGGTACGGCCCGAAGCGCTTCTCGAAGTCGTCGAGCGCGTGCGTCGCCGCGTCGAGCACGCGCTCGCCCGCCTCCCGCTCGCTCGACAGGAACAGCGAGCGGACGTGCACGCCGTCGACGTCCGCGCTGGCCACCGAGAACGAGGGGCTCGCGATCAGCGCGACCTCGCGCACCATGCCGGCAGCAATCGTCACGCGGCGCCGTTTCGCGCCGTCCTCGTCGACCACCTCGTCGTGCACGACGCGGCCCGCCGTGGCCAGCTCGGTGCCCGGGTCGAGCGTGATGCGCACGCGCACGTTCGACATCGCGTCCGGGCCGAGGTCTCCCCCCAGGCTCGCGTCCTCGCGCTCCCAGTCGCCGCCGCGCCGCCGCCCGACGACGGCGTAAAAGCCGCCGAGTGAGGTGATGCCGTCGCCGACGGCGAGGATTCCGTAGTCCCCGGGCGTCGCGCCGCTGCCGCCCCCGCTGGCTCCGCCGCCACCGCCGAACAGCCCGGACATCGCCTCCATGCTCTGGCCCAGCATCGTCGTGCGCGACGAATCGATGCGATCGAGGATGCCCGCGAGCTTCAGGCGGATACGAACGCGCCCGTGCGGGGCCAGCGGTCGCGCGAGGTGCGCGGTGATGACGCTCGCCGAGGGAGCGGCGACCGTGCAGCGCACGCCGCCTTCACAGTCTCCGCTCACGAAGCGCACGGGGGCCGCGCGCCCGGCGGAGGCCGCGGGCGCGTTGGCGTACAGGCGGAGCACGACGTCGTCGAGCGGCCGGCCCTCGCGCTCGGTGAACCACACCGTTTCGGTGAGCGCGAAGGCTGCGCCCCCGGCCTCGAGCGACGCGTCGAGGTCGTAGAGCGGCAGCTCGCCGCTCGGGTCGGCGTACGCGAGCGCCTCGGGACGCAGCGACGCGAGCAGGGGCATCGGGTCGTACCACGGGCCGGGATCGCTGGCGGCGCCCCCGGGGGAGTCGGTCGGCGCGGCGGCGGATGCAGCGGGCGAGGTGGCGGTCGCCGGCGGGGGCGCGCGTGCCGCGTTGCGCGCGGCGGGGCCCGACGCGCACGCGGTCGCGAGCGCGACGATGGCGGCGACCTCGGCGAGCCGGCGCATGGCTTCAATGTACTGCACGGGGCGCCCGACGGCTCAGCCGCTCGCGCGGCTTTGAAATGTCCGCACGACGTGCAAGCGTGGCGGCGCCGTGAGACGAAGTCCCCTGCTGCCGTCCTCGGGCGCCGCGCTCCTCGCCGCGGCCCTCTTCGTCGCGCCCGGCGCGCTGGCTCTGCCGACCCCCGGCGCGCACGTCCCGCACGCCGTCGCCGAGGACCCCGACGGCATGTCGATCGATCTCGCGTGGCTGCGCGGCCGTCCGACGCTCGTGCTCTACGAGGACAAGGACACCTCGTCGTGGAATCAGGACCTGCGCGACCAGCTGGCACGCCTCGCCCAGCGCGATCCGCGCAGCCGCGTGGTGGCGGTCGTTCCGGTGGTCGACGTCGGCGCGTACGATTTCTGGCCCGCGCGAGGCTTCGCGCGCGGCGCGGTACGCCAGGAGGCCGAGAGGTCCGGCATGACGCTCTACTGCGACTGGGGCGGCGGATTCCGGCAGGCGCTCTCGCTCCGGCGCGGCACGAGCAGCACCATCCTGCTCGACCGCGCGGGGAAGGTGATCTTCGCCCGCGAGGGGAAGCTCTCGCCCGACGACGCGCGCACGCTCGTCCGCCTGCTGCTCGAGCAAGTGGGCGGGTGACGCGCGATCCGGCGGGCAACCGCATCGAGATCGCCGCGAATTTCACTTCGTCGCCGCGGATGGGCGACGATTTCGGCATGCGCATCACCGTCGCGACGCTGCTGGCGTTGACGGTCACCGGCTGCGCGGCGACGGCCTCGCGCACCCTCCCGCGGTCGTCGCTCATCGCGCGGGCACGCGCCGGCGACGAGCAGCCGCCCACCGCGCGCGAGCAGGCCGTCGTGCGGTTCGCGGCCGCGGAGGTCGGCAAGCGCTACTGCTGGGGGGGAACCGGTCCCGCGTGCTTCGACTGCTCGGGGCTGGTGCAGCGCGCCTGGAGCGCGGTCGGCGTGCACGTGCCGCGCACGTCGGGCGCGATCGCGTCGGAGCTGACGCCGGTGGCGCTCGACGACGTCCGCGCGGGCGACATCCTGTGGTGGCCCGGGCACGTCGCCATCTACGCCGGCGAAGGGTGGGCGATCGAGGCGCTCGATGCGCGCGACGGGGTCGTGCGGCGCCCCGCGCGCGATCCGTACCGCGCGTTCCGTCCGTAGCGCCTGGCTCCGGCGCCGGCGCCGACTCAGCGGCGCGATCGGCGGCGTCGCACCCCGAGACCGAACGCCAGACCGATGCCGAGCGCGAGGCCGCCGTAGCTCCCGCCGCCGTCGACGACGCTGCAACCGCAGCCCGCGGGAGGCTGGTCGGGGTTCCACTGGAGGTTGTTGTTGTTGTTGTCGCTGTTCGCGGGCGGCCCGGCATCGACGCCCGCGCCGCTGCTGCTCGCGCCACCGCTGCTGGAGCCGCCGCTGCCGCTCCCGGAGCTGCCGCCGAAACCGGAGCTGCTCCCGCTCGAGCCGCTGCCGCCGCTGCTGCTGGCTCCCGAGCTCCCTCCGCCGCTGCCGCTGCTGCCGCCGCCGCTCGTCGACCCGCTGCTGCCGCCGCCCGAGCTGCCGCCGCTGCTCCCGCCCGAGCTCCCGCTGCTGCTCCCCGAGCCCCCGCTGCTGCCGCCGCCGCTGCTGCCCGAGAGCACCGAGAGCGCCGTGCCGTTGGGGGTGCCCCAGCCGGTCGGGCCGTCGTAGCCGCTGCCGGCGTTGCAGTAGTAGCTCGTGCTGCACTGGCCATTGCTGCCGCTGGTGACGTCGAAGAACGCCTGCGGGTTCTTCCAGGGGAGCGACGGGTCGGCCGAAATCTGCATCAGCGTGAACGCCGCCGCGACGAGGGGCGACGACGCGCTCGTCCCGCCCACCACCTGCCAGCCGCTGCCGCCGCCGCTCGAATCGGTGCAGTAGACGGCGACTCCGGTGTTCGGGTCCCCGACCGCCGAGACGTCGGACTCCATCCGGTAGGTGCATCCCTGGTCGTTCTGCCAGCTCGGCTTGGCCACGTACGCGCTGCAGCCGCTCCCGCCGCTGCTCCACGCGGACTCCGCCCACCCGCGCGAGGAGCCGGACTGCTGCAGCGACGTGCCGCCGACCGCGAGCACGCCGGAGCCGGTGGCCGGGAAGGAGGCGCCGTACCCCTGGTCGCCCGCAGACGCCGTGATCCAGACGCCGGTGTGCTTGTACGACGAATCGTACTGGGGGACGGTGCTGTCCTCGGGCCCGCCGTAGCTGTTGCTGACGGCGACCGCGCCGAGGGAGATGGCCGTCGCCACGCCCTGCGCGAGGTCCTGGCTGTTGGCGCTGTTCACCTCGACCAGCAGGATGTGGCAGTCGGGGCACGCCGCGCTCACCATGTCGAGGTCGAGCGAGATCTCTCCGGCCCAGCCGCTGCTGCAGCTGTCCGACTGCGGGTAGTTGGTGCCGCCGTTCTCGTCGACCTTCTTGAAGCAGCCGCTCGAGCTCGTGCACGCAGGCAGGCCGAACTGAGAGCGGTAGGCCGCGAGATCGGACTCGGCGTTCGCCGAGTCGTTGGCGTCGACGATCGCGACGGTCTTGCCGGCCCCTCCGCTCGCCGGCAGCTTGTACGCGGACTGGAGATCGCTCGGGCCGTATCCCTGAGGCCCCGCGAAGTGGAGGACCTCGCCGGTCGCGTCGGTCCGCACCTTCGCGTAGCAGCGCATCTGCCCGGGGAGCAGGTTCGCCGGATCGCAGAGGTCGCGATACGGGTGCTGGACGATGCTGGCGAGCGCGGCCCGGTCGGCCAGCTCGTCGGCCATCGAGCGGCCGTCGGCGGATGCCGCAGACGTCGACAGGAGAATGACCGGGGCGATCGAGACCAGAGTGGCGAACGACCTCAGGGCCATGGCACACGTCTCCTTCCGTCCGGGCTGCGGGTCCGGATGAAATTTTTGCGGCGGTGCTGAACCGGTCGCTTCGGGGGGTTGCGCGACTCGGTTGCCGCTTGTGTGCAGTTCACCTCACTTCGGCGCACGCGCAAGCAACAAAACGCCGACGAATCGCAATTAGGTGCGAGCAAACTGCCGCGTTGGCGCGCATGTGAAGCGCCATTGAATTCGGCTCGCGCTGCACTGAACAACTACACGCTGCGCCGACATCGGTGCGTCGCGTCATCCCCGCCGCGGCGGCGGGCACCGAACTCGCAGCGGCGCGCGCGATCGGCTCGTCATGTGGATCGTCCGGCTCGCTCTGCGCCGTCCGTTCACCGTCGCGGCATTCTGCCTCGTGGTGCTTCTGCTCGGCGCGCTCTCGGCCGGCAGCATGCCCGTCGACATCTTCCCCACCATCGACATCCCGGTGGTCGTGGTCGTCTGGAACTACCCGGGGCTGTCCGCCGAGGACATGGAGCGGCGGATCGTGTTCATCAGCGAGCGCGCCATCTCCACGTCGGTGTCCGGCGTCACGCGCATCGACTCGCAGTCCATCGACGGGACCGCGGTGCTGCGCGTGTACTTCGAGCGCGGCTCGGACATCGGCAGCGCCATCGCGCAGATCACGTCGACGTCGCTCTCCGCTTCGCGAATCATGCCGCCCGGCACCACGCCGCCCGTCGTGCTGCAGTTCAACGCGTCCAACGTGCCCGTCGCCCAGCTCACGGTGTCGGGCACCGCGAGCGAGCAGCAGCTCTTCGACTGGGGCCTGAACTTCCTGCGGGTGCGCCTGTTCTCGATCCCGGGCCTCGCCACGCCGGCGCCGTACGGCGGCAAGCAGCGCGAGGTCATGGTGCAGGTCGATCCCGCGCGCGCGCAGGCCAAGGGAATGTCACCCCAGGACATCGTCACCGCGCTGCTGTCCCAGAACGTCATCCTGCCGGCCGGCTCGGCGCGCTTCGGCAACACGGACTACGACGTCCTCATCAACGGCAGCCCGCCGACGACGGCCGACTTCAACCGCCTGCCCATCAAGGTCGTCGACGGCGCGACGGTGTACCTGGGCGACGTCGCCAGCGTCTACGACGGCTACGCCACGCAGGAGAACATCGTGCGCGTCGACGGCCGGCGCGCCACGTACCTGGCGATCATCAAGAAGGCGAACGCGTCCACGCTCGCCGTGGTCGACACGGTCAAGAGCATGCTGCCGACGCTCCGCGCGATCGCGCCGAAGGGGGTCGAGCTGCACCTGGCGTTCGATCAGTCGACGTTCGTGCGCGACGCCGTCGCGGGCGTCGTCCGCGAGGCCGTCGTGGCCGCCGCGCTCGTCGCGCTCATGGTGATCGCGTTCGTCGGCAGCTGGCGGAGCACGCTCATCGTCTGCATCTCGATCCCGATGAGCATCCTCGTCGGCATCATCGGCCTGAAGCTGACCGGGCAGACGCTCAACCTGATGACGCTGGGCGGGCTGTCGCTGGTCATCGGCATGCTCGTCGACGACGCGACGGTCGAGATCGAAAACATCAACCGCAACCGCAGCGAGGGGAAGGCGATCCTGCGCGCGATCCTCGACGGAGCACGGCAGGTGGCCCTGCCCGCGCTTTCGGCGACGCTGTCGATCTGCATCGTCTTCTTCCCGGTCGTGCTGCTGACGGGGCCCGCGCGCTACCTGTTCGTGCCCCTCGCGCTCGCGGTGGTCTTCTCGATGCTCGCGTCGTACCTGCTGTCGCGGACTCTCGTGCCGACGCTCTCGTCGATGCTCCTGCCCGGGGAGGTCCCCGAGGAGGTGCGCGAGCGCGAGGAGGAGGGCGCGCCGCGCCGCGACTTCTGGGCGCGCGTCGACCTCGCGCGCCGCCACGCCTTCGAGAAGCTGCGCGGCGCGTACGGGGCGGTGCTCGACGCGGCGATGGCGCGGCGACGCGTGGTCCTGGCCATGTCGGCGCTGCTCGTCGTCGTCAGCGCGGTGCTCTACGGCGTCGTCGGCCTCGACTTCTTCCCAGCGGTGGACGCGGGGCTGATGCGATTCCACCTGCGCGCCCCCGCCGGTACGCGCATCGAGCAGACCGAGCGCGTCGTCGACGCGGTCGAGCAGCGGGTGCGGGGCATCGTCCCGCCGGACGAGCTGGAGACGATCGACGACGAGATCGGCATCCCCGTCTCGTACAACCTCGGCTTCATCCCCAGCGCCAACGCGAGCGAGGCCGACGCGGAGGTGACCGTCGGCCTGCGGCCGAAGCACCACCCGATCACCGGCTACCAGGACCGCATCCGCGAGGTCGTCCGCCGCGATTTCCCCGGGTCGACGCTCTACTTCGAGCAGGCGGACATCGTCAGCCGGGTCCTCGATTTCGGGATGACCGCGCCGATCGACGTCGAGATCGAGTCGCGCCGCTACGAGGACGCCGCGCCCTACGCGGTGCGCCTCCTGCGCGAGATGGAGACCATCCCGGGCGCGACGGACGTTCACCTCGCGCAGGTGCTCGATCACCCGTCGCTGCAGGTCGACGTGAACCGCGAGCGCGCGATGCAGCTCGGTCTGACCGAGCGCGACGTGGCGAGCAGCCTGCTCACGTCGCTCAGCTCGAGCGCGCTCGTGTCGCCGAACTTCTGGGTCGATCCGCGCACCGACGTGAACTACTTCGTCGCGGTCCAGACGCCGATCTACCACGTGAACGACGTGCCCACGCTGATGCGGACGCCGATCACTGGCGCCAGCGCCAAGGCGGCCGCCCCCGCGCCGGGCGCCTACGCGCCCTCGTCGATGCCGGCTCCGCCGCCGATGGTCACGCCGATGGCGCCGTACCTGGGCGGCGTGGCCACCGTGCGGCGCGTCGTGACGCGCACGTCGATCCACCACGAGACCGTGCAGCCGACGCTCGACGTCGAGTGCGGCGTCGAGGGACGCGATCTGGGCGGCGTCGCGCGCGACGTCGAGGCGGCGGTCGATCGCCTGGGCAAGCTGCCGCCCGGCGTGGACATCCGCGTGAGCGGCCAGCCCGACACGATGTTCCGCGCGTTCGGACGCCTCGCCCTCGGGATGATCGTCGCCATCGCGCTCGTGTACCTGCTGCTGGTCGTCCTCTTCCAGTCCTGGATCGACCCTCTGCTCATCATGTTCGTCGTGCCCGCGTCGCTGAGCGGCGTGCTGTGGATGCTGGCGCTCACGCACACCAGCATCAACGTCGAGTCGCTGATGGGAGCCATCATGGCGATCGGCATCGCCGCGTCGAACAGCATCCTTCTCGTGCACTTCGCCAACGATCGGCGCATCGACGATCCGCGCGTCGGTCCGGTGGCCGCGGCGCTTCACGCGGGGCGCACCCGGCTGCGGCCGGTGCTCATGACGGCGCTGGCGATGATCCTCGGCATGCTGCCCATGGCGCTCGGCCTCGGGGAGGGCGGCCAGCAGAACGCGCCGCTGGCGAGGGCCGTCATCGGCGGGCTGATCGCCTCGACGTTCGCGACGCTCGTCGTCATCCCGTGCGCGTACGCGCTGCTCCGCAGGGCGCAGCCGACGATCGACAAGCACGACCGCGCGGTCGCCGAGGCGGACGGACCGCACCGGGCCTACGCATGACGGCGCAGGCGGAGCATCCGGCGGCCGGCCCGCACGCGGGGCTCTCGCCGCGGGGACGCCACGTCGCCGCGATCGTCGCCGTGCTGCTGGTGGTCCTGGCGGCGCTCGCGGCGCTGTTCATGCGGCTGCGCAGAGATCGCGTCGTGGCGGCGGAGCGCCGGCAGCTCGAGGCCCGCCGGGCGCGCGGCATCCGCATCACCGTGGTGCGCGTCGAGACGACCCCGACCCAGCGCACGATCACGCTGCCGGGCGACGTGCACGGGTTCGAGCAGACGACGCTGTACGCGAAGCTCAGCGGGTACGTGCGCGAGGTGCGGGTCGAACGCGGGCAGCGGGTGCGGCGCGGCGAGGTGCTGGCCACGATCGAGTCGCCCGAGACGGCCAAGGAGGTCGCTTCCGCGCTGCACGACGCGCAGATCGCGGGGATCAACGCCGAGCGCGCGAGGCGCCTCGCGCCGAGCGGCGTCGTCGCGGCGCAGGACGAGCAGAACGCGGTGGCGCAGGCGCTCATCGCGCGCTCCAATCTGGGCCGGGCGCGCGCGATCGAGGGGTACACGATCGTGCGCGCGCCCTTCGACGGCGTGGTGACGGCGCGCTACGTCGACCCCGGCGCTCTCGTCCCCGCAGCCACAGGCAGCACGCAGTCCGCGCTGCCGATCGTCGACGTGGCTGTCGTCGACGAGGTGCGCATCTTCCTCTACGTCGGGCAGGACGTCGCGCCCTTCGTGCACCCGGGCGACGCCGCGACGGTCTGGCAGGACGAGCGCCCGTGGGTGCGCATCCCGGCCTCGGTCACCTTCACGACGGGCGCCCTCGATCCGCGCACGCGTACGATGCAGGTCGAGATCGACGTGGACAACCGGCGCTGGGGCCTGCTTCCGGGCACGTTCGCGCGCGTCGACCTGCGCATCGCGGAGCCGCCGGTACCGCTCGTGCCCGACGAGGCCATCGTCATCCGCGACGGCCGCACGATGGTGGCCCTCGTCGAGAAGGATCGCGTCCGGTACGCGCCGGTGGACCTCGGGTACAACGACGGCCGGCGCGTGCGCGTGCTCCGCGGCGTGCAAGACGGCGACATCGTTGGGCTGGACGTTCCCGTCCTCGTGCAGGACGGCGAGACGGTGCAGCCGGTGCCGGCGACCGGCGGCTGAGCTGGCGTCACAGGACCGTCACACGTTCGTCGAGCGGACGACGGAGAATTGGCTTACACAAGGCGTCATGGCACGCGTGCTGGTCGTCGAGGACGAGGCCGATCTCCGCGCGGTCCTCGATTACAACCTCGCCAAGGAGGGCCACCGCGTCGCGATGGCGACGACGGGCGCGGAGGGGCTGCGGCTCGCGCGCGAGCAGAAGCCCGACGTGGTGCTGCTCGACCTGATGCTCCCGGACACGTCCGGCACCGAGGTCTGCAAGGCGCTCAAGAAGGACGGGGCCACGCGCGACGTACGCGTCATCATGGTGACCGCCAAGGGCGAGGAGATCGATCGCGTGGTCGGCTTCGAGCTCGGGGCCGACGACTACGTGGTCAAGCCGTTCAGCGTGCGCGAGCTGCTGCTGCGCGTGAACGCGGTGCTGCGCCGCAAAGAGGCGGCGCCGCCGGCGGACGTCATCGAGTTCGGCGAGCTGCGGATCGACACGGGGGCGCACCGGGCCTGGGTGGCGGGTACGGAGATCGCGCTGACCACGCTGGAGTTCAAGCTGCTGCTGACGCTCTACCAGCGAAAGAACCGCGTGCAGACGCGGTCGTCGCTGCTCAACGACGTGTGGGGCATCGAGGCCGACATCACGACGCGCACCGTCGACACGCACGTCAAGCGCCTGCGCGAGAAGCTGATGGGCGTCGGGCGCTACATCGAGACGGTGCGCGGCGTCGGCTACCGCTTCAGCGAGGAGCCCGGGGCGGAGGACGGCTGATACGGGCGCTCCGCGAGGAGCGTTCGAGAGGCAGAGTTGCGGGTGCGGGTCACTCCCCGTCGAGTCGCTCGCCGGTGGCGCGCTGCAGGGCGGCGCGGGCGATGAGCAGATTGTAGAGCGCCGTCTGCACCTGGCCGCGCGCCTCGGTGAGCAGCGCCTCGGCGTCGACCACGTCGAAGGCCGTGGCGGCGTTGGCCTCGAACTTCTTGGTGACGATGCGGTAGTTCTCCTCGGCCTGGGCCACGGCGGTCCGAGCCACGTCGAGCGCGTCGCGGGCCGTCTGCGCGTTGACGAAGGCCTGGCGCGCCTCGAGGCGCACCTCGTCCTCGAGCTTCTTGCGGGCGATGCGCGCCTCGTCGAGCTTCGCGTGGGCCTCGTGCACGCCGTTGACCGTGGTGCCCCAGTCCCACACGTCCCACGACGCGAAGAGGCCGACGTAGGCGGCGTCTTCCTGCAGGAACTGCTGCCCTACCTGGTGGGTGTAGTTGCCGATCGCGCTAATCTGCGGGAGGAACTTCTCCTTGGCGAGTGCGACCGCGGAGCTCGCCTGGGCGATCGTCTTGTCCACCTCGCGGACCTCCGGACGCTGCACGACGGCGCGGCTCTCGGCCGACTGGATCGTCTCCTCGCCGAAAAAGCCCGGCGGCTCGCCGGTGAAGGGCACGGGCTCGAGCGGGGAGTCGGGCGGCAGGCCCATCGTCGTGTCGAGCGCGCTGCGCACGAGGACGACCTGGCCGCGCATCTGGATGGCCCGCTGCCGCGCGCTCGCGAGGGCGAGCTGAGCGCGGAGCAGGTCGTTCTTGCCGATGACGCCGTTGTCGAAGAGTGACTGCGCCTCCTTCTGCTGCGCCTGGAGCTGGGTGACCGATGCCTCGGCCACCTCCGAGAGGCGCTCGGCCTCGAGCAGGCGGTAGTAGCCCTGCACGACCTGGAAGGCGACCTCGCGGCGCGCGACCTCGCGCTTGATCGTCGCGACGTCCACGCCGTAGTCCTGCATCTTGTACTGGTCGTAGATCGCGAACAGCGGCGTGATCGGCTGGATGATCTCGGGGCTCACCATCCACGTGAACGCGTCGCGCACGCGCAGGGCGGGCACCGAAGCGCCGGCGGGCAGCGGGATGCCGAGATTGAACGAGAGGTCGAACGGAGAGTTCCACTGCTGCGCGTTGGCATCGAGGTGCAGCTTGGGGCCGAACTGGCCGCTGACCTGGGCGCGTTGCGACTCGGCCGCCGACACCGCGGCCTCCTGAGTGAGCACGTCGGGGCTCTGCCGGAGCGCGATCGAGATCGCCTCGGCGAGGCTCGTCGCGCGCGTCGTCGTGGCCATGTCCATCGTCGCCGGCGCTTGCGCGGGCGCGGGGGCAGGCGCGGGCGCAGTCGATGGCGCCTGCGCGAGCGCGGCCGAGGAGGACACGACAATCGTCAAGCCGAGCGCCGGAGCCGCGAGGCGCCGCGCCTTGAGGGCATCTCTCATGGCTTCCCTTCAGCGGGTGAAGACCGTCACGTCGGCCGACAGCCCGGCCGCGAGCTTCACGTCGGACGGCACGTTCTGCCAGGCGATCTTGACGGGCAGGCGCTGCACGACCTTCACGAAGTTGCCCGACGCGTTGTCGGGCGGCAGCAGCGAGAAGCGCGCGCCCGTGCCCGGCGACGTGCTCTGGATGCGCCCCTCGAAGGTGCGCCCCGGGAACGCGTCGATCGTGATCTCCGCGCGCTGCCCCGGGTGCATGTCGCCGACCTGCGTCTCCTTGAAGTTGGCGACGACGTAGGTGGTGCTCGGCACGATGTCGACGACCTGCTGGCCCGCCTGCAGCTGCTGGCCCTCGCGCATCGCGAGGCGCGAGAGCGTCCCGTCGGTCGGCGCCTCGATGCGCGTGTACGACAGCTGCAGCTTCGCCAGCTGCAGCTCCGCGTCCGCCTCCGCGACCTGCGCGTGCGCGAGGTCGGCCTGGGCGCGCGCGTTGGCGAGCTGCGCGCCGACGGGCGTGCTCTCCTCGACGTGAGCCTGCGACACGGCGATGCCGGCCAGCGCGTTGCGCTTCGTCTCCTGGGCGGCGGAGAGCTGCGCCTGGGCCTGCGCGACGGCCGCGTGCGCGGCGTCGGCGGCGGAGCGAGCGTTGTCGACCTGCGCGCGGGGGATGGCCTGGTCCTTGAGAAGCGACTCGTCGCGCGTCAGGTCCGTGTCGGCCTGCATGGCCTGAGCCTGCGCGCGCGCGAGCGCCGCCTGCGCGGCCGCGATGTTCGCGTCGGCGCTCGCCACCGACGTGGTCGATCCCGACAGGGCCGCTCGCGCGGCCGACAGGCCGCCCTTCGAGGTCGCCGCCACGACGGCCACGCGCGCATCGGCCGCGTCGGCGTTCGCCTTCGCCGCGGACAGCCGGGCTTCGGCCTCCTTCTCCTTCGCGGCGAGGTCCGCCGGGTCGAGCTCGACGAGCAGGTCGCCCTTCTTGACCTGCTGGTTGTCGCTCACGTGCACCTTGAGCACGGTGCCGCCGACGCGCGTCGCGACGGTGACGACGTCGGCGTCGACCTGCGCGTCGTCCGTGTTCTCGTTGCCGCGCGACATCCACGTGAACGTGCCGTAAATCGCCAGCGCGACGCCCACGACCGAGCCGAGGATGAGGTAGGGCCGGGCGCGCTTCTTCTTGGCGGAGGCGGTCACCTCGGAGGCGTCCGCCTGCACCGCGGGCTCGGACAAGGTCTGGGAGCTAGCCATCGATGACATGAATTACTCCAGCGGCCGGTCGACGTGGCCCGCTTTGTTTGTCTCGGTCCACCTTCGGGAGGAACAGCGGCGGCAGGGCGGGGAGCAGCGGTCGAGCTGCGACGGCGGTCATGTATCCACCGTTTCAAAGAGTGAACGGAGATTCACTCGGCGAGTCACGCTAGCATACACGTCCACGGCCGGCCACCGCCTCCGCCGCTTGGATGCCGCCTCCGGCGACGGCGTTTCACTCCGCTCCCCCACGTGCGCGGGCTCGGCGCTCATCCCACGTGCGCGGGCTCGGCGCCCGACTCGCGCTGCTCGGGGAGCTCGCCGCGGACGCGCTCGCGGAGGCGTTCGAGCGCCAGGTAGACGACCGGCGTCGTGTAGAGCGTCAACAGCTGCGAGGCCAGCAGACCGCCGACGATCGCGACGCCGAGCGGACGCCTCAGCTCCGAGCCCAGGCCCGTCCCGAAGGCGAGCGGCAGCGCGCCGAACAGCGCGGCGAAGGTCGTCATGAGGATCGGCCGGAAGCGGAGCGACGCCGCGCGCTGGATGGCCTCCTCCGCGGGCATGCCGACCTTGCGCTGCTGATCGATGGCGAAGTCGATCATCAGGATCGCGTTCTTCTTGACGATGCCGATGAGCAGCAGCAGCCCCACGATGGCGATGACGTCCAGCTCGTTGCCCGTGAGCATCAGCGCCACGAGCGCGCCGATCCCCGCCGAGGGCAACGTCGACAGGATCGTCACCGGGTGCACGTAGCTCTCGTAGAGGACACCGAGCACGATGTAGACCGCGATGAGCGCGGCGGCGATGAGCCACGGCTCGTTCGCGAACGACGACTTGAAGGCCTGCGCGGTCCCCTGGAAGTCGGCGTGCACCGACGGCGGCATGTGGATGGCGAGCTCGGCGCGCTCGATGGCGGCGACCGCTTCGCCGAGCGCGACGCCGGGCGCGAGGTTGAACGAGATGGTCACGGCCGGGAACTGGCCGTGGTGATTGACGGCCAGCGGGGCCATCGACGTGCTCACCTTGGCGATGGTGGGCAACGGGACGGCGGCGCCGGTGCCGCTGCTCTTGACGTAGATGTCGTCGAGCGAGCCGGGATCGGAGCGGTACTGCTGCGCGGCCTCGAGCACCACGCGGTACTCGTTCAGCTGCGTGTACGTCGTGGCGACCTGCCGCTGCCCGAAGGCGTCGTAGAGCGCGTCGTCGACGTCGGCCGGCGTGACGCCCAGGCGCGATGCGGTGTCGCGGTCGATGTCGACGTCGAGCTGCAGCCCGGCGTTCTGCTGATCGCTGACGACGTCCTTCACCTGCGGCAGCTTGCGCATCGCGTCGAGGACGCGCGGCGCCCACTCTCGCAGCTCCGCGAGGTTCGCGTCCTGCACCGTGTACTGGTACTCGGTGCGGGCCAGGCGCCCGCCGACGCTCACGTCCTGGCGCGCCTGCAGGTACGTCGCGATGCCGGCGATCTTCGACAGCTTGCCGCGCAGTCGTCCGAGCACCTGCTGCGCGCTCGCCCGTCGCGGGGGCAGGGAACGGAGCGTGATGAACATGCGCCCCGTGTTGCCGGTGCCGAAGCCGCCCGAGCCGATGAACGACACGTAGTGCGCGACGTCCGGGTCGGCATCGAGCACCTCGTTCACCTGCATCTCCAGCCGCTTCATCTCCGGGTACGAGACGTCCTGGCCGGCCTCGGTCATGCCCATGAGCAGGCCGTTGTCCTGCTGCGGGAACAGGCCGGGCGGCACGACGAAGAAGAGGCCGATGTTCACGCCGACGGTGAGCAGCGTCAGGAGGAGCATCTTGACGCGGTGGCGGAGCGCCCAGCCGAGACCGCGCTCGTAGAAGGCGAGCAGCCCGTCGAACGCGCGCTCGAACAGCCGGTAGACGGGGCCGTGCGCGAGGTGCCGCTCGTCGCGCAGCATGCGCGAGCACATCATCGGCGTCAGCGTGAGCGACACGAGCGCCGACGTCGCCACGGCGACGCTCAGCGTGACCGCGAACTCGCGGAACAGACGCCCCACGATGCCCCCCATGAGGAGGATCGGGACGAACACCGCCAGCAGCGAGCAGGTCATCGACACGATCGTGAAGCCGATCTCCTGCGCGCCGATGAACGCGGCTCGCATGCGCGTCTCGCCGCGCTCCATGGCGCGCGAGATGTTCTCGGTGACGACGATGGCGTCGTCGACGACGAAGCCGGTCGAGATGGTGAGCGCCATCAGCGACAGGTTGTCGACGCTGTAGCCGAGCAGCCACATGACGCCGAACGTGCCGATGAGCGACATCGGCACCGCGACCGCCGGCACGAGCGTCGCGCGTCCGGAGCGCAGGAACGCGAAGACGACGGCGACGACCAGGCCGACGCTGATGAGCAGCGTGCGCTCGACGTCTTGGACCGACGCGCGGATGGTCTGCGTCCGGTCGCTGTTGATCGTGATCTTGATGTCCGGCGAGATGCTCGACGCGAGCTGCGGCAGGATCGACAGCACGCGCTCGTTTGTCTCGATCACGTTGGCGTCCGGCTGCTTGAAGACGATGACCAGCACGGCGCGTTTGCCGTCGGCCCAGCCGGCCACGCGGTTGTTCTCGACGTCGTCGAAGACGCGCGCCACCTCGCCGAGGTGCGTGGTCGCCTCGCCGTTCTGTGCGACGACGAGCGGCTCGTAGCCCTTGGCGGAGAAGACCTGGTCGTTTGCGGCGAGCGAGGACGACTGGGTCTTGCCGACGATCGTCCCCTTGGCCTCGTCGGTGGTCGTCGTGGCGAGGGCGCCGCGCACGTCGGCCGGGCTCATCCCCATGCCCGCGAGCCCCGCCGGGTCGACCTGCACGCGCACCGCGGGCTGCTGGCCGCCGCCGACGAACACCTGTCCGACGCCGTGCACCTGCGAGATCTTCATCGCGAGCACGGTGTTGGCGGCGTCGAACACCTGCGACAGCTTCAGCGTGTCGCTCGTCAGTGACAGGATGAGGATCGGGGAGTCCGCGGGGTTGGTCTTGCGGTAGGTGGGCCGGAAGGGCATTTCGGGCGGCAGCTCGCCCCCGGCGGCCGCGATGGCGGCCTGCACGTCGCGCGCCGCGGCGTCGATGTTGCGGTCGAGGTCGAACTGCAGGGTGATCGACGTCGAGCCGAGCGTGCTGCTCGACGTCATTTCGGTCAGCCCCGCGATGCGGCCGAAGCGCCGCTCGAGCGGCGTCGCCACCGAGGAGGCCATCGTCTCGGGGCTGGCGCCCGGCAGCTGCGCGCTCACCTGGATGGTGGGAAAGTCGACGTGCGGCAGCGGCGCGACGGGGAGGCGCGTGTACGCGAGGATCCCCGCCAGCAGCACCGCCGCGGCCAGCAGCGACGTCGCCACCGGTCGCCGGATGAACGGCGACGACAGGCTCACGGGGCCGCCTCCGCGACCTCCGCCGCCTCCCCGCGGCGCGCGCGCGTCAGCCATCGCCCGAGCCGATCCATGTAGAGGTACACGACCGGCGTCGTGTACAGCGTCAGCACCTGCGAGATGAGCAGCCCGCCGACGATCGTGATGCCGAGCGGCCGGCGCAGCTCCGATCCCATGCCGGTGCCGAGAGCGAGCGGCAGGCCGCCGAGCAGCGCGGCCATCGTCGTCATCATGATGGGGCGGAAGCGCAGCAGGCACGCCTGGTGGACGGCCTGCTCGGGGCTCATGCCGTGGTCGCGCTCCGCCTCGAGGGCGAAGTCGATCATCATGATGGCGTTCTTCTTGACGATGCCGATGAGCAGGATGATCCCGATGAGCGCGATGACGCTGAAGTCCGACTTGCAGACGAACAGCGCCAGGAGCGCGCCGACGCCGGCCGACGGCAGCGTCGAGATGATGGTCACCGGGTGGATGTAGCTCTCGTAGAGGACGCCCAGGACGATGTAGACCGTGAGGATCGCGGCCAGGATGAGCAGCGGCTCGCTCGCCAGCGACTCGTTGAACGCCTGCGCGGCGCCGACGAACTCGGCGTGCACGCTCGGCGGCATGCCGATCCTGGCCTGCGCCGCCTGGATGGCGTTCACCGCGTCGCCGAGCGACTCGCCGGGGGCGAGATTGAACGAGACGGTGACGGACGGGAACTGGCCCTGGTGGCTGATGGCGAGCGGCGCCGTCGTCGTCGTCTCGTGCACCATCGTGCTGAGCGGCACCGGGGCGCCCGACGGCGTGCGCACGAACAGGGTCTTCAGCGCCTCGGCGGTGCGCGCCAGCTCGGGCTTCACCTCGAGGATGACGCGGTACAGGTTCAGCTGCGTGAAGATGATGGACACCTGCCGCTGGCCGAAGGCGTCGTAGAGCGTGTCGTCGATGACCTGCGGCGAGATGCCGAGGCGCGAGGCGGTGTCACGGTCGATCGTCAGCGACACCTGCAGCCCCGCGGTCTCCTGGTCGCTCGCCACGTCGGTCAGGACGTGCTCCTTGCGAAGCTCCGTCACCAGCTTCGGGGCCCAGGCCCCGAGCTCGGCCGGGTCGGCGTCCTCGAGCGTGTACTGGTACTGCGTGCGGCTGACGCGGCTGTCGATCGTCAGGTCCTGCACGGACTGCAGGTACAGCTGGATGCCGTCGACGGCGGCCAGCTTCGGCTTGAGCCGCGCGATGATCTCGTCGGCGCTCGACGAGCGCTGGTCGCGCGGCTTGAGCACGATGGACAGCCGCCCGCTGTTCGTCGTGGGGTTCGTCCCGTCGGAGCCGATGAACGACGAGACGCCCTGCACGTCGGGGTCGTGCAGAACGACGTCGGCCACCTCGCGCTGCAGCTCCATCATCCGCGGGAACGACACGTCGGGCGCGGCCTCGGAGATGCCGAGCAGCACCCCGGTGTCCTGCTGCGGGAAGAAGCCCTTGGGGACGACGACGGCGAGGAAGACGGTCAAGCCGAGCGTGCCGATCGTCACGAGCAGCGTCGCGAGCTTGTGACGCAGCACGATCTGCAGGCCGCGGTCGTAGAAGGCGATGGCCCCCTCGAAGGCGCGCTCCGACCAGCGGTAGAGCGCGCCGCGCTCGTGCTCCTTGGGCTCGGGGCGCAGCAGGTGTCCGCACATCATCGGCGTGAGCGTCAGCGACAGCACCGCCGAGACGCCGATCGACACGGCGAGCGTGACGGCGAACTCGCGGAACAGCCGCCCGATGAGGCCCCCCATGAAGAGCAGCGGGATCAGCACCGCCACCAGCGACACCGTCAGCGACACGATCGTGAAGCCGATCTGCCCGGCGCCCTTGAGCGCCGCCTCGAACGGCTCGTCGCCCGCCTCGATGTAGCGGGCGATGTTCTCGATCATGACGATCGCGTCGTCGACGACGAACCCGGTCGCGATGGTCAGCGCCATGAGCGACAGGTTGTTGAGGCTGTAGCCGAGCAGGTACATCACCCCGAACGTGCCGACGAGCGAGAGCGGCACGGCGATGCTCGGGATGACGGTCGCGCGCAGGTTGCGCAGGAAGAGGAAGATGACGCCGACGACCAGGCCGACGGTGATGACGAGCGTCCGCTCGACGTCTTCGACGGAGGCTCGCACCGTCTCGGTGCGGTCGCTCAGGATCTGGACGTCGAGGCCCTGCGGCAGCGACGCCTGGAGCTGCGGCAGGAGCGCCTTCACGCGGTTGGCGACCTGGATGACGTTCGCGCCCGGCTGGCGCTGGACGTTCAGGATGATGGCGCGGTCTCGATCGGCCCAGCCGGCGAGCTGCGCGTTCTCCACGCCGTCGACCACGCGCGAGACGTCGGCGAGGCGCACCGGCGAGCCGTTCTGGTACGCGATGACGAGCGGCCTGAAACCGTCGGCCTTGTAGATCTGGTCGTTCGTGGCCAGCGCGTAGTCCTGCCGCGGGCCGTCGAGGTTGCCCTTGGGCTGGTTGACGTTGGCCGCCACGAGCGCCTGGCGGACGTCCTCGAGCGTGAGGCCGGTGCCCGCCAGCGCCTCGGGGTCGACCTGCACGCGAACGGCGGGCTTCTGGCCGCCGTTGATCGTGACCAGGCCGACGCCGGACACCTGCGAGATCTTCTGCGCGACGATGGAGTCGGCGTAGTCGTCCACCTGCTCGAGCGGCAGCACCTCGGAGCGGATGGCGAGCGTGAGGATCGGCTGGTCGGCCGGGTTGCTCTTCGAGTAGGTCGGTGGTGTGGGCAGCTCCCGGGGCAGCAGGCTCGAGGCGGCGTTGATGGCGGCCTGCACGTCCTGCTGCGCGGCGTCGATGTTCCGATCGAGGTCGAACTGGAGGGTGATCTCCGAGTAGCCGAAGCTCGAGACGCTCGTCATCTGCGTGAGCGACGGCATCTGCCCGAACTGCCGCTCCAGCGGCGTCGTGACGGCGGAGGCCATCGTGTCGGCGCTGCCGCCGGGCAGGTACGTGGAGACGACGATGGTCGGGTAGTCGACCTGCGGGAGCGCGGAGACCGGGAGCTGCGTGAAGGCGACCAGCCCCACCAGGAGCAGGCCGATCATGAGGAGCGTGGTCGCGACCGGCCGCCGGATGAACGGCTCGGACACGCCGCGGCTCATGGCTTCGCCTCGGCGTGCGCGCTCGACGCGGCCGGCGCCGTCGACGCGGGCTTGGGCGCCACCTTCGATCCGGGCCGAAGCTGCGCCTGGCCGTCGACGACGACCTGCTCGCCGGGCGACAGGCCGCTCGAGACGATGGCGCTCTCCCCTTGCAGGAGGTCGACCGTGATCGGCCGCACGCTCGCCGTCGCGCCGGCGCCGACCACCCACGCGAACGTCCCCTGCGGCCCGTGCTGCACGACGGCGGCCGGAACGACGATCGCGTTCTCGCGCGTGGCCAGGCGCAGCCGCGCCTTCACGAACTCGTTGGGCCAGAGCAGCTTCTGCGGGTTGTCGAAGATGGCCTTGAGGCGGATGGTCGCGGTCGCCTGGTTGATCTCGTTGTCGATGACGGCGAGCTTGCCGCGGCCGAGCGGCTTGTCGCCGTCGCGGCTCAGCGCCTCGACCTCGAGCGGCGGTCCGCTCGCCATCGCCTTGCTGATGGCGGGCAGGTCGTCCTCCGGAAGCGTGAAGAAGACGGCGATGGGATCGAGCTGGGTGACGACCACCAGGCCGGTCAGGTCGGTCGCGTGCACGACGTTGCCCGGGTCGACCAGGCGCACGCCGACCACGCCGTCGATCGGCGACTTGATCTGCGCGTAGTCGAGGTTGAGCTTCGCGGCGTCGACCTGCGCCTGGTCGGCGCGCACCTGCGCGTCGAGCTGGGCGACGGTCGCCTGCTGGTCGGTGAGCTGCTGGTCGGGGATGAGGTTCTGCGCGCGAAGCGTCTGGTAGCGCTGCTCGTTGAGCTGCGCGTTCTTCAGGTTGGCGGCGTCGCGCGCGAGCGCCGCCTGCGCGGAGTGGAGCTGGATGGCGAAGGGCCGCGGGTCGATCTGCACGAGCGCCTCGCCCTTCTTGACCGACTGTCCCTCCTTGAAGCGCACCGCCGTGATCGGGCCGTCGACCTGCGGCTTGACGGTGACCGTGTAGAACGCGGCGACGTTGCCGAGCCCCTCGAGCCAGATGGGCACGTCGCGGCGCTCGACCGGGGCGGTGAGCACGGGGACGATGCGGTCGTTGGGCCCCCGCGCCGAGGCCGCAGCCTTCGCGGCGTCGTGCGCGCGCGCGCGCCAGCGCCATCCGCCGTAGCCGAGCAGGCCCACGAGCGCGAGCACCACGAGCACGGCGCGCGCCGATCCGCCGCGGCGCGGCGCGGGCGGGGTCGGCGTCGTCATCGAGGAGGAGTCGATCATCGTATCCATCACGGCCGCCCGAGCGCGGCGAGGAGCTGGGCGCGGGCGGCCGCAAGCCCATAGCGCGCTTGCACGAGCTGCGCAGCGGCGGTGGTGTAGGCCACCTGCGCATCACCGAGCTCGATGATGCTGCCCACCCCCGTCGCGTAGCGCTGCTCGGCGAGCCTCAGCTGCTCTCGCGCGCTGTCCACCGCGTCCTGCGCGGCGCCGATGGACGCCTTGGCCGCCCGCACCGCCAGGCGGGCGGAATCGACGTCCAGCCGTATCTGCAGCTCCTCGAGCGACTTCTGCGCCTCGACGCTCTGCAGCGAGGCTTCGGCCGATCGCACCTGCCCCTTGGTCAGCCCGCCCTGGAAGATGGGCCAGTTGAGCAGCAGGCCGGCGTTCCAGTTCGGGACCATGGCGTCGAGCGACAGTCCGTTCTCGGTCGCTCCCACCGCGGCCGACAGAGACGGGCCGTAGCCGCCCTTCGCGGAGCTGACGGCCGCCTCCTGCGCCTCGCGCTGCTTCTCGAGGGTGGCTAGCTCCGGGCGGCTCGCGAGGGCCTTCGCGACGAGCGCGTTCAACGGCTGGTCCTCGTCTTCGACGGGGGGCAGGTCCTCGTCGGCCACGTCGTAGTCGGTGCCCTGCGCCAGGCCCGCGGCCTGGTTGAGCTGCGCCTTGGCGGTGTCGTAGTTGTTCTGGGCCGTGATGAGCTGCACCCGCGCATTCGCGACGGCGGCCTTCTCCTGCGCGAGCGCGATCTCGGGTTGCGTGCCGACCTGCACGAAGCCCTGCACCTGCATCAGGTGCTTGTTCTCGTCGTCGAGCGTCTCGTGGGCGACCTCGACGAGCTCCTTCATGGCGCGCGCGTTGAAGTAGGCGCGGCGCACGGCGAGCAGCACCTGCAGTCGCGTGGTCGTCTCGGCGAACTGCTGCGCGTCGGCCGCCTGCCGCGCCGACTGGTAGTGCTTGGACGTCTGGCCGAAATCGTAGATGAGCTGCGTCGCCCCGAGGCCGAAGTTCCAGTAGTCGGACGACTGGGTGAGCGAGATGGGCGCCGCCTTGCGGCCCGTGGCGAGCTGGGCGTAGGGGGGCGGCGGCGCGAGATTGAGCGTCTCGCGCGTGTACTGCGCGGTGGCGGTCACCTGGGGCAGCAGCGGCGCGCGTGCCTGGTCGGCCTGCCCCTCGGCGATGTCGGTCGCGGCGCGCGCGACGAGCATCTGCGGCTGCTGCAGGGCGGCGGCGCGCTCGACCTCGGCCAGCGTCAGCACGCGCTCCGACTCGCCCCTCGCGGTGCCCGCCGCCGTCAGCGCGGCCGTGGAGGCGCCGAGCACCGCGAGGGTGAGGCCGAGCAGGTGGGGCGTCGCCATGGGTGCTATCTCCTCGCTAGGATGCCGCGGCGTTGCAGTCGCATTCCCCGCAGTCGACGAGCGGTCGCTTTCGGCCGACGAAGCGCCCCGGGCATCCGACCGGTCGCGGCGCGTCATCGCCGCGCGCGTTGTACGATGAATTCGAGATGGCTGCATCGACCGTCGCACCGCTGACACGCACGGCGCGAAACGCGGCCGCGCAGCGCGCTCCGGCCGCGGCCCCGATCGCGTTTCGCCCGCGTCTGGCGCTCGGCATCGGCGTGGTCGTGGGCCTCATGCTGCTGCAGGTCGCGACCGACGTCGTGGCGGGACGCCAGAGCGCGCGCATCCTGGCGCGCTTCGCGTTCATGACGCTGGAGCTGCCGCTGCTCATGCTGGCGCTCTCGGCCGCCTTCGGCTGGTCGATCCGCCGGCGCACGACCGCCGGCCAGGGGCTGCTCACGGGCGCCGGCATCGCCACGGCGTTCGGGTGCGTCTTCGGGTTGCTCTACGGCTTCGTGGCGCAGCGCGTGCCGGAGCTGCGCCTGCACTTTCCGAACGGGCTGAGCTTCTCGCGCACGGTCCTCTACGGGATCCTCAACGCGCAGCTGTACTTCGGCCTGTGGGCGCTCGCCTTCGTGTACCCGCTGGCCGTCGAGAGCGCGCGCGTGCGCGCGCTGGAGGCGCAGCAGCTGCGAAGCGACGCGGAGGTCGCGAGGCTGCGGGCGCACCTCGAGCCGCACTTCCTGCTCAACACCCTCAACGCGATCGCGGGGCTGGTGACCGAGGATCCCCGCGAGGCGCGGCGGCTCCTCGTGTGCCTGGGCGATCTCTTGCGCGACGCTGTGCAGGATAGGAGCGAGCAGCAGCGCCTCGACGAGCAGATCGCGTGGCTGCGCCGCTACGCGCAGATCCTCGAGGCGCGTCACCGCGGGGCGCTGCGCTTCCGCTGGGACATCGCCCAGGAGTGCGAGCCGCTGCTCTTGCCGCGCCTCCTCTTGCAACCGCTCGTCGAGAACGCCGTCAAGCACGGCGCGCTGCGCCGCGGCGACCGGGCGGGGGAGGTGGCGATCCGCGCGTCGATGGCGGAGGGCCGCACGCTCGTCTGCGTGGTCGAGGACAACGGCCCCGGCATGCCCGACTCCGACGTGCGCGCCGGCGCGTTCGGGCTGCAGTCGGTTCGGCGCCGTCTGGAGCTCGAGGCGCGGCATGGTTCGCTCCGGCTCGACTCGTCGAGCGATGGGACGCGGTCGATCGTCGAGATCGCCGGCGTCCGGGAGGCGTGAGTCGTGCCCTCGCCCCTGCGAGTGCTCGTCGTCGAGGACGAGTGGCCCGCGCGCAACTACCTCGTCGAGCTCCTCGAGTCCTCCGGGCTCGCGCAGGTGGCCGGCGCCGTCGGCGGGATCGAGGAGGCGCGGCAGGCGCTGGCCGCCGATCCGCCGGGGCTGGGCGTCGACGTCGCGTTCGTCGACGTGCAGCTCGACGGCGCGGCGCGCGGCGAGACGGGGCTGTCGCTCGTGCGGTCGATGAACGGCTCGCCGAGCGCGCCGATGTTCGTTCTGGCGACGGCGTACGAGCAGCACGCGCTCGAGGCGTTCGAGCTGGGCGTCGCGGACTACCTGCTGAAGCCGTTCAGCGAGGACCGCGTGGTGCAGTGCCTCCGCCGGCTGCAGCAGCGCCGGTCCGAGGCCGCTCCCTCGGCGAGCACGCCGCCGCGCATCGTCGCCCGGCGCAAGCGCAGCCTCGTCTTCCTCGAGCCGCAGGAGATCTGGGCGTTCGAGGCGGCCGACCGGCTCACGTTCGTGCACACGACGCACGGCACGTTCGACATCGACCTGTCGCTCGCCGCCGTCGAGGCGTCGTTCGGGCGCGCGTTCGTGCGCGTTCACCGCAACTGGCTGGTCAACGCGGCGCACATCAAGGAGCTCGAGCGCGACGGTCACGAGACCAAGCTGTTCGTCGGCGCCGGGGTCGCCGACGCCGGGCGCGGCGTGCACGTCCCGGTCGCGCGCGAGCGCGCCGCCGCCGTGCGCGAGATGCTGCTGACCAACGCGACGGGGCTGCGCAGGCCCTGAGGCCCGCCTCCGGTGTGAATCTCCGGCGCTGATCCGCCCTTTGTGTGAGCCGTCCGGGCCGCGTCCGGCGACTACACGGACATGCGCCTCCGCGACCTGCCGTCGAACCCGCTCCCGCCGCGCGCCGTGGACGGGTGATGCCCGCCAGTCGGACGCTTCGCTCGAGCCGTGCGGACACCGTGCCCGAACCGGACGCGTCCACGCCGCGCGCGCCCGGCCCCGTCTCGTCGCGGCTGGTCGGCCCGCACGAGGTCGTCGCCACCCTCGGCGTCAGCGACACGACGGAGGTGCTGCTGGCCGTGACGCGCGGACCGCACGGCTTCGTCCGCCCCGTCGTCATCAAGCGCCCCTGCGGCGCGCGCGTCGACGAATGCGTGACGCGCGCTCTGGCCCGCGAGGCGCTCGCCTATGCGCGCGTCGCGCACCCGTCGATGGTGCACCTCTACGACTTCGTCGAGCACGAGGGGAGGCCGGCGCTCGTGCTCGAGTACGTGCCCGGCGTCACGCTCGGGAGGCTGCGTGCGATGCTGCGGCGGCGGCGCGAGGCCATCGACGACGAGGTCGCGATGTACGTGATGGCCCACGTGTTCGGCGCGCTGGCCGCGCTGCACGCCGCGCGCGACCCGCTCACCGGCGAGTACCTGCCGATCGTGCATCGCGACGTGACCCCCGGCAACGTGCTGCTGGCCTGGAACGGCGCGGCGAAGCTCGCCGATCTCGGCATCGCCCGGCTCGCCGGCGTCGAGAGCGACTCGCGCGTGGGCCTCCTCAAGGGCACCTACGGGTACATGGCTCCCGAGCAGGTGACCGGCGGCCCGATCACGACGCGCACGGACGTCTACTCCGCCTGCCTGCTGCTGCGCGAGCTGCTCCTCGGCCAGCGCACCTTCCCGCGCGAGCTGCCCGAGCTCGAGCTGCTCCAGGCGATGGCGTCGCCGAGCCTCGCGCCGATCGAGCGCCTGCGCGCCGGCGTGCCGCCGCGGGTCCGCGAGGCCGTCCGCGCAGGCCTCGAGCCCGACCCCGAGAGGCGCGCGATCACCGCGGCCGAGGTGCGCGACGTGCTCCTCGGCGTCGTGTCGATGGCGGACGCGCGCGAGCAGCTGCGCTCCGTGCTCGCCGCCGTCCGGCGGCCGGACGAGCCGGTCACCGAAGAGCAGACCGTGCGGACCAATCCGCTGGGGCCGAGCACGCTCCTCGACATGGCCCTCGGCTCGCGGCCCAGCGAGTCCGAGCGGTGCGGCCCGCCGACGTCCGGCGTCGTGAGGAACGAGCGGTTCGTCGCGAGCGACGCGCCGGCCGCCCTCTCGACGCCTTCCGCGTTCACCGCGCCACCGGCCGCTGCGCCGCATGCGGCCCCGCCCGCCGCGCCCGCATCGCCATCCGCCGAGGCGCGGCCCGTCGCCGGCCCGGACCCGCGTCGCGGATGGCCGTTCGAGCTGACCCTGTTCGCGGCGTGCGTCGTCGGCGCCGTGGTCGCCCTGGCCATCGCGTCGCTGTCGGCGCGGCGCGGGCCCGCGCCCCGCGCGCCGCCCGTCGCCGCCGCGGCGCACGCGGCGAGCTCGAACCCTCCGTTGCAGCCCGCCCCCGAACGAAGGGGCGACGACCGGCTTGCGGCCGGACCGCCCCAGGCGCCTCGGCCCGCGGCGGCGAAGTCCGAGCTCTACGGCGAGCTCGTCGTCGAGCCGTCGCGCTGGTCGCATCGCATCTACGTCGACGGACACGTCGACGGGACGAGCGGCACCCGGATCCGCGTGCGCTGCGGCACGCACGTCGCGCGCTTCGGATCGCAGGGGCGCTCGCAGCGGATCGAGGTGCCCTGCGGCGGATCGGTGGAGCTTCGGCCGAAGTGGTGAGCCGTTCCGGCGGGCTCCGGCGACTGTGCGTGCATGCTCTTGCGCGACATGTCGTCGTATCCGCCGCCGCTGCGCGTCCAGGTGCGCCGCGCCGCTCGCCTCGCCGAAGCCCTGGCGCGCTTCGCCGACGAGCTCGAACCCGCCGACCCCGGTTTCCTCTGGGCTCTCGGTCGCGCCGACGAGGTGCGCGCGTTCCTCGGCGCCATCGTCCGCGAGTGGATCGAGGGGCGCCTGACCGACTGGCGCGCCGCCGAGCGCATCCACGTCTACGTCCGCGAAATCCAGGAGTCGCTCGTCGCGTACGCCCGGGCGACGCGGCGCATCGCCGGCGAGTCCGGGCACCCCGCGGCGCGCGACACGATCGCGGACGCGTGAGCGGGCGGACGCGCCTACTCGCGCGTGTAGATGCTCGATCCGGCGGGCGCCGGCGCGGGGGCGGCGACGCGAGGCCGCGAGGGCCGGGCAGACGGGTGGATCGGCCGTGGCGAAGCGGCGGCCGAGGATGCCGGTGCGCGCGCGTGCGCGACTTCGGCCGAGGATGCTGACGGGGCGGGGCTCGCCGGGCCCGCGGACGGGACGATGGCGGGCGGAGGCGCGGCGGTCGTCGCGACGACGGCCGTGGCGGCGCCGGTCGGGCCGCCCGTCGATGCCGTCGCGCTCGATCCCGCAGCCGGCCCGCGCCCCACGCGCCCCAGCGCGAGCGCACCCGCCGCGATCCCGCCGAGCACGAGGCCGCCCACGACCACGCTGCTCCACCCGCTGCGCCTCGGCGCCGCCACGGTCACGTGGTCGGCGGCGACCGAGATGCTCGTCAATCCGGTCTCGCGCGCGTCGGGGATCGTCGGGGGCGCCGCCACCGCGGCCGCGGCGCTCACGGCCTGCACGCTGGCCACCCCCGCCGTGCTGCTCTCGATCGACGCCAGCAGCTGCGCGCGCGCCGCGAGCCGCTCTCGGGCCAGGTCCTTCATCCACGACGCGACCACGCGCGTCGGCGCCACCGGCGTGGCGTGCTCGATGGCCTCGGCCATCGCGAGCGCCGTGTCGAAGCGGTCCGCCGGCTCGCGCGCGAGGCCGCGCATCACCACCTGGTCGAGCGCCGCCGGGATGCCGGGCGCGTGCCTGCTCGGCGCGTCGACCTCGCCCTCCATGATGCGCCGGAGCACGTTGCCCTCGCTCTCGGCGGCGAACAGCCGCTGTCCGGCGAGCGTCTCCCAGAGCACGACCCCCGCCGCGAACACGTCGCTACGCCGCGTCACCGGGTGGCCGAACACCTGCTCGGGCGAGAGGTAGCCGAGCTTGCCCTTGAGCTGGCCCTCGCGTGTGGTGTGCAGCTTGCCGAGCGCCTTGGCCACGCCGAAGTCGAGCACGCGCGCGACGCCGTCGGCCCCGACGAGCACGTTCTGGGGCGACACGTCGCGGTGGACCAGATCGAGCGGCTCGCCCAGATCGTTCTTGGCTTCGTGCGCCGCGTGCAGCCCGTGCAGCACCTGGACCATGACGCCCGCGGCCACCTCGACCGGGACGGCTGAGCCGCGGTCGTGCGCGGCGCGCAGAAGCGCCGACAGCGACTCGCCGTCGACGTACTCCATCACCAGGAAGAGCTCCCCGTCGGCCGTCACGATGTCGAGCGTGGCCACGACGTTCGGGTGCCGGATGCGCGCCGCCAGCCGCGCTTCGTCGAGGAACATCGCGACGAACTCCGGATCGAGGGCGAACTGCGGGTGCAGCCGCTTTACGGCGACGGTGCGCGCGAAGCCACCTTCTCCCACGAGCCGCGCCACGTGCACGGCGGCCATTCCGCCGGCGGCGATCCGGTCGAAAATCGCGTAGCGACCCGCGACGACGGGCGGAGTCGCGGTCGCGCTCATCGCTCTACGATACCATGGAGCATCATGCGGCCCCGGAGCAGCCCAGGCGCGAGGCGCACAGCGCTCGCGTGCGCGCTCGCGCTCGCAGCCGCCGCGACCGTCGACTGCACGTCGCTCCTCGGCATCGACGGGCCGTACCGGGCCGCGGCCGACGCGGGGGACGTGGACGACTCGCCGGCCGAGGCCACGGTCGAGCCGGACGGCTCGGGCGAGGCCGGCGACGCGGCCGACGCGGGGGCGGATACGGTCGAGCCGCCGGACGCCGCCGGCGACGGCCCGGCGGGCTCCGGGCAGGTGACCGCCGTCGTCGCGGGCCGCTTCTACACGTGCGCGCTCCTCTCCGGCGGCACCGCCAGGTGCTGGGGCCAGAACGTCGACGGGGAGTTCGGCAACGGCACGGTGACGAGCAGCGCGGTGCCGGTGGCCGCGATGGGCGCGGGCCTCGCGTCGCTCTGGCCGGGACCGGGCGATACGTGCGCCGTCCTGCAGGACGGCGGCGGAGAGTGCGCGGGGCAGGGGGGCTCGGGTCAGCTCGGCGACGGCGTGGTGGACGCCGACTCGCCGGTGCCGGTGGCCGCGTCGGCGCTGCCGTCCGCCCCGCTCGCGTTCGCGGTCGGCGTGCACTTCGCCTGCGCCATCGTCGCGACCGGCGACGTCTACTGCTTCGGCGGCGGCTCGCTCGGGCAGCTCGGCGACGGAGCGCTCGCCGACAGCGCCACCCCGGTGAAGGTCGATCTGGGCGGCGCGCACGCCAAGGCCATCTCCGCGCTGTGGCAGCACGCGTGTGCCCTGACGACCACGGGCACGGTCTACTGCTGGGGCGACGACTCGAGCGGCCAGCTCGGCAACGGCGTGGCCGCGGACGGGGGCGTCGCCGCGCCGGTCCAGGTGATGCTCGGCGGCCCGGCGACCGAGATCGCTGCCGGCGCCGCGCACTCGTGTGCCATCGTGGGGACCGGGAGCAACAACGGCGTGTGGTGCTGGGGGCTGAACACGGACGGCGAGCTCGGGGACGGCACGGGGGTATCGAGCCCGACGCCCGTGCAGGTCGCGGGCATCCAGGGCGTGGCCGGGCTGACGGCGGGCAACTCGCACACGTGCGTCGGCCTCGCCTACGGCGGCGGCGTCGCTTGCTGGGGCGCCGGCGGATCGGGCCAGCTCGGGAACGGCGACACGAAGAACGCGCTCTCGCCCGTGGACGTGAGCATGATCGGCGGCGCCCCGGCGAGCCTCGCCGCCGGGGGCTTTCACACCTGCGCGCTCGTCGCGTCGCCCAACGTCCTCTGCTGGGGCGCCGACGACTTCGGCCAGCTCGGCAACGACGATCCGCTCGACCAGCAGCAGAGCGCCCCGGTGCCGGTGAAGTGGTGACGGCGGTGAAGCGCGCGATCGCGGCGGCGCTCGGGGCGCTCACGGTGGCGTCGGTCGGACTGACGGCGCGCGGCGCGCGCGCGCAGGGCAACACGGCGCAGGCGCAGTTCGACTACGGCCTCGCCGAGATGGAGGCGGGCCGCTACGCGAGCGGCTGCCCGGCGCTGGCCGAGAGCTACCGCATCGATCCGCACCCGGGCGTGCTCTTCACGCTGGCCGAGTGCGAGAACAGGTGGGGGAGGATCGCCTCCGCGCTGACGCACTACGAGGCGTACCTGGACCTGTTCGACCACATGTCCGCCGAGCAGAAGGCGCACCAGCGCGGACGCGACCGCGTCTCCAGGCAGCAGCTCGATCGGCTGCGCCCCGAGGTCCCGCAGCTCGCCGTCTCGCTGCCCGCGACCGCGCCGCCCGGAACGACGGTCCTGCGCGACGGCGAGCCGCTCGGCGCGCCGTCGCTCGGCGTGGCGTTGCCGGTCGATCCCGGCGACCACGTGGTCTCGGCGCGCACGCCCGACGGCGTCGCGCACGAGACGCGCGTCACCCTCGCGCGCGCCGAGCGCAAGGCGGTCGTGGCGGACCTCTCGGCCGCGTCGGTGGCCGCCCGCCCGGCGGGCCAGGCGGCGCCGGCTCTCGCGTCCGCTCCTCGTGCGGATCGCGCGTCCTCGCCGCCGACCGGCGCCTCGCCCCTGCGCACCTGGGCGTGGGTCGCCGCCGGCGTCGGCGTGGCAGGTCTGGCGCTCGGCGGCGTCGCGGGCGCGGTGGTGCTCGGCGACAAGTCGACGATCGACCGCGGCTGCCAGCCCGACCACACGTGCAACGGCGCGGGGCTGACCGCGGCCGGCCAGGCGCAGACCTTCGGCGTGCTGAGCGACGTCGGCTTCGGCGTGGGGGCGGCGGCCGCCGTCACCGCCGTCGTGCTCTTCGCGCTCTCGCCGTCGCGCCGCTGGCAGCCGGTCGCCACGGCCGAGCCGCACGGCGGGTTCGTCGGCGTGCGCGGCGCGTGGTAATCGAACCGCGATGAGCAGCGCGGACGAGCCCTCGACAGTCGTCAAGCAGGCGACCGCCCCGGTCGTCGACGCGGTGCTCGCGTTCGTGGTGGACGTCGTCGAGGGCCCCAACCGCGGCACGCGCTTCGCGTTCGACTCGACGCGCCCCTCGAGTGTGCTCATCGGGCAGAGCGCCGTGTGCGACGTGCGGCTCACCGATCGCCAGGTGTCGCGCCGCCACGCGGCGCTCGACTTCACCGACAAGGGCCTGCGCCTGACCGACCTGGACTCGACCAACGGCACGTTCGTCGGCGGCCTGCGCGTCGCCGAGGCGTACCTGGTCGGCGGCGAGGTCGTGCGTCTGGGCGAGACGGCGCTGCGCATCGTGCGCGCGCTCTCGGCGGCCAGGGCGGAGATGTCCACCGCGCACGGCTTCGGGCGCATGATCGGCGACAGCCCCGAGATGCGGCGCCTCTACCCGCTGTGCGCGCGCCTGGCGCAGAGCGACGTGCCGATCGCCATCGAGGGGGAGACCGGGACGGGCAAGGAAGTGCTTGCGGAAGCGCTTCACGAAGCGAGCGCCCGCGCCGGCGGCCCGTTCGTCGTGTTCGACTGCACGGCGGTGCCCCCGTCGCTGCTCGAGTCGGCCCTCTTCGGCCACGAGAGGGGCGCCTTCACCGGCGCGAGCGCGCAGCGGCGCGGCGTCTTCGAGCAGGCGCACGGCGGCACGCTGTTCATCGACGAGATCGGCGAGCTCGACCTGCTCCTGCAGCCCAAGCTCCTGCGCGCGATCGAGCGCGGGGAGGTGCAGCGGGTGGGGGCCAGCCAGTGGCAGCGCGTCGACGTGCGCATCGTCGCCGCGACGCGCCGCGACCTCGACCGCGAGGTGCAGGCGGGGCGCTTCCGCGACGACCTGTTCTTCCGCCTCGCGGTCGGGCGCATCGAGCTGCCGCCGCTGCGCCGCCGCCGCGGCGACGTCGCCGTGCTGGCGCGCCACTTCTGGCGGGCCATCGCGGGCGACGACCGCCCGATGCCCCCCGGCCTGCTCGAGCGGCTGGAGGACTACTCGTGGCCGGGCAACGTGCGCGAGCTGCAGAACGCGATCGCCCGCCACGTCGCCGTCGGGGAGCTGCCGATGCGCGAGGTGTCCGGCCCCGCGAGCGAGGCGGCGGACGATCTGGTCGAGCGCGTGCTGGCGATGGGCCTGCCGCTGCCGCGCGCGCGCGCCGAGGTCGTCGAGGAGTTCGAGCGGCGGTACGTGCAGCACGTGCTCGACCTGCACGGCGGCAACGTCTCGCGCGCGGCGGCCGCCTCCGGCATCGCGCTGCGCTACTTCCAGCTGCTCAAGGCGAAGCGGAGCAGGTAGCTACTTGCGTTCGCACGCCGCCGCTCGTGCGGCGACACTCGACGTCGAAGCAAGTGGGGCGGGTCTCTCGGGCCGCGACCGCTGACGCACCGCTGCGTGCGCCTCATGTGGCTCGTGCCTGGCATGTAGACGGGCAACGCATGCTGCGCTCGAGTGTCGTCTGTCTCGGGGCGTTCGCCGCGCTCCATGGTCCGTGCGGCGGTTTGCTCTCGAGTGAGCTGGAGCCTACGAGTGACGCCAGCGCCGCTGCTGACGCCGGCGATGAGCTCAGCCACGGTGAGGCCGACGCCGGCTCCGGTCCTTCTGACGCAGCAGGCACGACGGATTGCGGAGCGGATGGATCGGCGACGCTCGTCACGCTCGCATCCGGTCAGACGTGCCCCTGGGGCATGGCCATCGATTCGACGAGTGTCTACTGGACCACGTGCGGCGATCCCACCGGTGGCCTCGTCCGCAAAGCTCCGAAGTCGGGCGGTGCCGTCACGACGCTCGCGTCGGGCGATCGTCTCTCGGGCGTCACCGTGGACGAGACCAGCGTCTACTGGATTGCCGGAACGCCGGATGCCTCGAGCGGCGCGGTCATGAAGGCACCCCTCGACGGTGGCGCCGCGACGACGCTGGCGGTGCGCGCCGGCGCCCCTGCGCACATCGCCGTGGACGACACGAGCGTCTACTGGACCGAACTCCTGACCGGGGCCGTGATGAAGGTGCCGTTGACGGGCGGCACGCCGATCGTGGTCGCGACTACGCGTGCGCCATGGGCCATCGCGGTGGACGCCACGGACGTCTACTGGCTCAGCAGGGCCGACGGCGTCATGAAGGCTCCCAAGACGGGGGGCGCAGCCACGAGGCTGTGCGTCCCGGGGCCCACGCTCCCCACCGCGGGCATCGCCGTCGACCGCACGAACGTCTACTGGGCGACCCAGTTCCCACCGGGCCTGAGCGCGGTTTCGATTCACGGAGGGACCCCATCGGGCGTCTACGCCGAAACGCCGGCGACCACGCCGGGCGCGCTCGCTATCGACGGCACGAGCCTGTACTGGGCGGACATGTCCAACGCGGTGCACGCCGGGCCCCTGGCCGGAGGCAACGCCGTGACGCTCGCCACCGGACAGGCGGAGGTCGTGGCCATCGCGGTGGACGCCACGAGCGCATACCTCCTGGTGAACGGCAACGCGAACCCCGGTCAGGGATCCGTCGTAAGGCTCACGCCGAAGTGACCTCTGCTTGCCGTCCGCCCGTCGAGCGGCGGACGGGCACAGCTCGCCGCCGAAGGGCACGACGTCGCGACGGTCGCTGTCGCCGCAGGCTCGGGCCGCCGCGAGCCGCGCACCTGGGGTGGCCGTCACGCACCTCCGGGCGTGAAATCAGCGCGTTGTGCCTGCACGGGCCGGCCGCGCGGACGCCGGGAAGGCCCTTCGAAAGTGCGACGTTTGCGACATGCAACGAGCCATGGGGGAGAGACGGGCTGCTTCCAGCGACTCGAAGCGGCCGCGTCGCGGTGGAGAGATCGGTCGAACCGGCGGCCGGTCAGACGCCGCCGAAGGCTGCGTAGACGTGACGGGATGAACCTCTTCCTCGATGGGTGAAGTGGAGCACCGGCGCGGATCGGCGTCACGTCACCGAGGATCTTCGTCACAGCGGCCGTGATCTCTGGAAGACACGCCGTGATCGTCATCCAACCCGCTGTGATCTCCGGCGGAGCGTCACCGACGTCGGGCATCGACGCTCGGACATCCGGCGATGACGCCGTGACGGAAGAACCAGCGTCACTTCCAGAGATCCCGTCGTCGATGAACGAGATCATCGTCGACCGACTCGATGTCAGCGCGTCGATTCCAGACATCCGGGACGCTCGTCCGAGAATCACGGCACGTCGGACGGACGACAAAGCGGAAGGGATCGACATTCCTGACGCTCCGACGTCTGGAAGAGCCGACGGCATCGATGAACCAGCGGAAGGGATGAACGAAAGAGACGCCGGGATCGACATCGATGACGACGGGACGAACGTCATCGACGCGATGACGAAGGAACGTGACGACCGGCTCGACGTCATCGACGCGATGCCCGAGACACCGGCCCGACCGACGGACCCACCAGCGAAGGGAGGTGAACGACCCGACGGAGGGAACGATCCACCGGAGGAACGGATGAACCGAAACGTGAACCGAATCGAAGTCCAGGAGCCGGCGGCCGGTCGCGTGCCCCGTCCTCCGACCGAGCTCTCAGCGCGCCTCGAACTTCTCCACCTCGTAGCTGACGCGGTACCGATTGGCGCACGTCTCGCCCTTCTTGGGCTTCCAGCTCTTGTCGACGACCCACTTGCCCCCGTTGCACTTGACCTGCTTGCCCTCGGTCGAGCACGAGGCCGCGCCCTCCTCGGTGCACTCCTCGCCGACGGGCACGATGCTCTTGTCGCAGCGCACGCTGTAGTTGCCGGGAAGCTCGCACCCGAGCGGGCCGAGGCAGTGCAGCGTCGTCTTGTAGTGGCCGCCGGTGCACACCAGGACGTCCTTGCGCGTGGTGTCGCACGAGCCCGTGCCCTCGGCGGTGCACGCCTCGCCCTCGAGGGCGATCGTGCGGTCGCAGCGCACGCCGCCGCCGGGCGCGGTCTGGCACCCGAGCGGGCCGTGGCAGCTGCGGTGCACCTTCAGCTTGCCGTCGACGCAGTCGAGCTGCGTCTTGCCGGCGCCGTCGCACACGATCGAGTCGGGACGGCACGCGTCGCCGACCTCGCCGGTGGGCGTGCACTTTGGGTTGCCGTCCGAGTCGAGCGTGCAGCCCTGCTTGCAGCTCCACTCGGTGGCGAACTTGGCGCTGCGGCAGCGCAGCTCCTTCTTGCCGTCGACGCTGCAGGCGCGCGCCCCCTCGGGGCTGCAGCCGTCGCCCACGTCGGCGCGGGTGCTGTCGCAGACGACCTGCTTGTCGTCGTTGCAGCCGTTCTTTCCCTTGCAGGTGGCGAGCACCAGCTTGCTGTTCACGCAGACGAAGTGGGACGCCTTGTCCTTGCAGCTCCCGGGCGTGTCGGTGCACGGGTCGCCGGCCTTGGTGCAGGCGGCGAGGGCGGCGAGAGCGATCAGCGCGAGCGAGGCGAGGAGGCGCGAGGGGCGAACGAGCACGGGGCGCATCCTAGACGAATCGAGACCCCTTTTGCCCTTTGTTCGCGCCCGGCAGGACGGGGCGGGATAGCATTGCTTGGGGCTGAGTCGGGGCAGAGCGCGAGGAGCCACGATGGCGATCAAGCTGTGGGCGCAACGGGGGATCCTCTGGCTGGGGGCGGCGGTGGCCTGCCTGGCCGGAACGGCCGCGTCGTGCTCGTCGTCGAAGGGCGCCATCATGCTGTCGATCACCACCGACATGGCCGCGCCCAAGGACATCGGCGTCGTCTCGGTGTTCGTCGAGACCAACTCGGTGCCGAAGTACGATTTCCTCGGTCACGTCGACCCCGATGGCATCGTGCAGCTTCCGTCGACGCTCGCCATCGTGCAGCCCGACGACCCCAAAGCCCAGGTGCACGTGCGCGTCATCGGCTTCAAGCCCACGGGCGAGGCGCGCGTCGCGCGCGACGTGCTCACCACCGTCCCGTCGGGCCGGGTGGGCCTGCTCCGCATCCCGCTGAGCTATCTGGACGACGGGAGCGCGACGGGCAAGCTGTCGGCCGACGACGTCGAGACCAAGTACGGCGGCAACCTGACGGTGCCGGTGGACGGAGACACCGGACTGGATCCGATGGACCCGACGGTGTTCTCGACGCGTTGCGACTACCTCACGAAGCAGCAGACGAGCATCGCCGGAAGCTGCCAGCCGGCGACCGTCGACTCGTCGACCCTGCCCACCTGGGCCGAGAGCGAGGTGTTCGGCGCCGGCGGCACCGCGGCAAGCCCCACGTGCTTCGACGCGCTGGCGTGCGCCGGGATGGGCAAGTCGCACGTCGCCGAAAACGTCCAGCCCGCCGCCGACGGGAGCGGCGACTGCTCGGTGCCGGCGATGGGGAGCGTGGCCGATCTGTCGGACTGGAACTGCGCGCTCCAGACGACCGACGGCACGGGGTTCTGCTCGGGCGGCACGTGCCTGGTGCCGCTCGACGAGGATCCCGTCTACGGCTTCACCGTCGGCCCCGGCGCCGATGCGACGCAGTCGGTCATCACGATGGTGCCGGGGGTGTGCGCGAGGCTGAACGCCGGCGCGAAGCTCGTCATCGTCCAGGACGGGTGCACGACCAAGGTGCCCTCGACGCCGCTTTGTCGGGGCGGACCCACCGGCGACGGCGGCTCCGGCGGCGATGCCGATGCCACGCTGGGCGACGGCGGCGGCTCCGATGCCATCGCAGACGCGAGCGACGCAGGCGCGGGCTGTCCTCCGGGGCAGGTGCCGTGCGGCACGGGCGACGCGGGCGCGTGCGCATCGACGTGCACGCTGGCCACCGGACAGCCCGGGCCGGCGGCGATCGCGGTCGACGACGCCAACGTGTACTGGGTCGACCAGGGCGATCAGTCGATCCGGAGGGCGCCGAAGACCGGCGACACGACCGTGGCGGCCGACGGCGGAAACGGCACGATCCTGTTCCTCCCCGCCGCCGACGCCGGGCTCGGGCCGCCGCAGGCGATCGCGGTGGGCCCGACCGGCGCGTACTGGACGATCCCGCACGACATGGCAGGCGGGCAGGGGCTCGTCATGAAGGTGCCCCTGGACGGCGGCGCCGCGACGTCATTTGCCGACTACATGCTGGCGCCGGCATACCTCGCGCTGGACGACGCGAGCGTCTACTTCACCGACGGCCTCGTGAACAAGGTCGGCCTCGATCTCCAGCCCCCGCAGGTGCAGCTCTCGTATTCCTCGGCCAACGGCGGCATCGTCGTCGATTCGAACGGCGTCTACTTCACGTCGAACGCCGCACCCGGCGCGGACGGCTCGGTGCCTCCCGGGTTGCTCGAGGTGGGGCTCGACGGCGGCACGCCCACGCCGCTCGGGACGGACGTCGCGACCCAGACGGTCCGGCCCGTCGCCCAGGATCACGACGGCATCTACTGGGTCGACTCCGTCGGAAACATCGACCGCATCTCCAAGAATGCCGATGCGGGGACCGCGCCGACGGTGCTCGTCCCCTTCGCCCAGCTGCAGATCGGAGGCATCGCCACCGACGGCGTCCGCCTCTACTGGACGGTTCGAGGCAAGACGCCGCCCGCGGGGGTCTACTCGCTCCTCCTCGGTGCCGACGGAGGGGGAGCGCCCGCGCCTCTGTCGTCGGGAGGCGATCCCGTGGCCGTCGCGGTCGACGGCGCCGGCGTCGTCTACTGGACCGACTTCACCGACGGGAGCATCCATTCGGCAAGCGCTCCCTGAGCGTCGAGAGCGCGCGCCGCGCCGCTCTCGTCGACGAAGGCGGCCCGGGCGAGATTGGCCCCCGGGAGAGCCTGGTGTACGCTCCGCGGCGGGGCTCGATGGCGGAACCGGCGATCGGCGCGGTGCTCGGCGGAAAGTATGTCGTCGAGCGCGTGCTCGGCCGCGGCGGCATGGGCGTCGTGGTCGCCGCGCGCCACCGCGCGCTCGACCAGCGCGTCGCCATCAAGTGCCTGCTGCCCGAGGCGCTCGGCGCGCCCCACGTCGTCGAGCGCTTCGCGCGCGAGGCGCGCGCGGCGGCCAAGATCCAGGGCGAGCACGTCGCGCGCGTCCTCGACGTCGGCGAGTTCGACGACGGGATGCCCTTCATCGTCATGGAGCACCTGCAAGGGCACGACCTGGCGGTGGAGCTGGTCCAGCGCGGGGCGTTGCCCGCCGACGAGGCGGTGCGCCACGTGCTCGAGACGTGCGAGGCCGTGGCGCAGGCGCACGCCCTGCGCATGGTGCACCGCGACCTCAAGCCCTCCAACCTGTTCCTCGCCGAGCAGCCGGGCCGGCGTCCCATCGTCAAGGTGCTCGACTTCGGGATCTCCAAGATCATCGATCCCACGTCGCAGCAGATCACCCAGACGACCAACGTCTTGGGCACGCCGCTCTACATGTCGCCCGAGCAGCTGATCTCCAGCAAGAACGTCGACGAGCGCTCGGACATCTGGTCGCTCGGCGTCATCTTGTACGAGCTCGTGGCCGGCGCGCCGCCCTTCACCGGCGACACGGTGCCGGAGGTCGTCGCCAAGATCATGCGCACCACCGTCGAGCCGCTGGCGCGCGTGCGTCCCGACCTGCCGCCGGGCCTCGACGACGTGGTCGCGCGCTGTCTTCGCGCCGACGTCGCGGAGCGTTTCGCGAACGTCGCGCAGCTCGCCGAGGCGCTGCTGCCGTTCGGAGAGCCGGCCGATCGAGACACCGTCCAGGCGATCGCCCGCGTGCTCGGCGTCGCCGACGCCGGCAGCGCCCCGCGCGGCGCCACCGGCGGACGTGGGAACGCGATTTCGTTCGCACCCACGGCCGTCGCGGCGGACGCCGGGGGCGCGGCGCCGGCCGCGCAGGCCCGCGCCGTCGATGCACCCGGCGCGAGCGCCGTCGCGAGCGCGAGCTCGGCGGCGCACACCGCCGGCGGCGCGGCGCTGTCGACGCCGACGACGTCGCCGTCGCGGCGGCCCTTGATGGGGGGGCTGGTGGCGGCGGTGGCCGTGGTGGGCGTCGGCGTCGCGGCCCTCGTGGTGCGCGGTCGCACCGCGCCGCCCCCGCTCACGACCTCGCGCGCGCAGGCTGCCGCGTTGAGCGAGCCGGCCTCGCCGTCGGCGACTCCGGAGGCGCTCGCGCCGATGCGCTCGATGGCGGCCGCGCCGAACGCCCTCGAGACCGCCGCGGGGACGTCGGCCCCGGCCCCCGCCCGGTCGTTCGCGCCTGCGCGCCCGGTCGCCCCCGCGACGACGGCGCGAGGCGCTGTCTCCTCTCGTCCGGCGCTGCGAGAGCCCCCTGCGGCCGCACCCGGCGCCGCGCGACCGGCGGCGAAGAGCGCGGCGCGCCCCGCCAGCCCCGGCCCGTCGACGCCGTCGACCTCGGCTCCGTCGAACCCCCTGGACCTTCCCATCAAGTGACTTCCCTTTCGAGCCCCGCCCCGTGACGCTGCGCAGACGCCCTCTCGTTCTCGTGGCCTTGCTCCTGCCGAACGTCGCGGTCCCGGCGGCGCGCGCGCAGTCGTCCGCGTCGACGTCGGCGCCAGCGTCGGCGCCTTCTTCCTCGCCGCAGTCGTCGTCGACCGCGCAGCCCGCGCCGCCTCTCGCCGATTCGCTGCAGGGGCAAGCCAAGGCCGACTACGACTCGGCCCGGTTGCTGTTCGGCGTCGGCGACTTCGCCGGCGCGCTGCTCAAGTTCCGCAGCGCCTACGAGGCCTCGCGCGACCCGCGCCTCCTCTACGAGATGGCCGCGTGCGAGAGCAAGCAGCACCACTACGCCCATGCGCTCCAGCTGCTGCAGCGCTATCGGCAGGAGGGTGGCGCGCTCCTGTCGGCGCAGGATCGGGTGACCACGGCGCAGGCGATCGCGGCGATGCAGCCGCTCACCGCGGCGGTCGCGATCTCGGTCGGCGAGCCCGGCGCCGACGTCTACGTCGACGGCGAGCGGGCGGGCCAGAGCCCCCTGGCGCCGCAGGTGCTCGACCTCGGGCGCCACCGGATCGACGTCCGCAAGGCCGGCTTCCGGGACTTCACGACCGAGGTGACCGTGAGCGGCGGGGCGCCTCTGTCGCTCGCGGTCTCGCTCGAGCCGGTGGCGCGGACCGGCGAGGTGTCGGTGAACGCCGCGCCCGGGGACGTCGTCACGATCGACGGCGAGGCACGCGGCGCAGGCCCCTGGAAGGGTGAGCTGCCGGCCGGGCGGCACACGCTCCTGGTCACCGCCCCGGAGATGACGCCCTACCGGAGCGAGATCCTCGTCGAGGACGGCCACTCGAGCACGATCGAGGTCACGCTCAGCCCCGAGCCGCGCACGACGCTGCTTCCGACGTGGGCGTGGATCGGCGGGGGGGCGTTGCTGGCCGGAGGCCTCGGCCTGGGGACCTACTTCCTGTTCAAGAAGCCGGGCTACGACGGCCCCTCGGGCAACCTGCCGCCGGGCGTGGTCACGGCGAGCGCGCCGGTTCACTTCTAGGCGTCGTGGCTCGACAACCCGCCCGATGGGGGCGCAGAGTCTTCCGTCATGACGCCCGGCCGCATGATGCCGTTCCCGCTCACGCTCACGCACCTGCTCGATCGCGCGCGCCGCCACTACCCGGACCGCGAGGTCGTCAGCCGCGCCCCCGACGGCTCGATCCACCGCCACACGTGGGGGCACGTCCACGCGCGCAGCTGCCAGCTCGCGCACGCGCTCGCGCGCCTCGGCGTCAGGCCCGGCGACCGCGTCGGCACGCTGGCGTGGAACCACCACCGGCACCTCGAGGCGTACTTCGCCGTGCCGATGATGGGCGCCGTCGTCCACACGCTCAACCTGCGCCTGCACCCGAGCGAGCTCGCGTACATCGCGCGCCACGCCGAGGACTCGGTCGTGCTCGTCGACCGGTCGCTCCTGCCGCTCTACGACAAGGTCGCGCCGAGCGTTCCGGGCATCCGTCACGTCGTCGTGATGCCCGACGCGGGGCCCGCGCCGGAGGGCATGCTCGACTACGAGGCGCTCATCGCCCGCGAGCCGACCGGGTACGACTGGCCGCAGCTCGACGAGGACGCCGCCTGCACCATCTGCTACACGTCCGGCACGACGGGCAACCCCAAGGGGGTCGTCTACAGTCACCGCTCGAGCGTGCTGCACGCGCTCTCGAGCTGCATGACCGACTCGATCGGCATCGCGAGCGGCGACTGCGTGCTGCCGGTCGTGCCGATGTTCCACGCCAACGCCTGGGGGCTGCCGCACGCGTGCGCGGCGGTCGGCGCCAAGATGGTCTTCCCGGGTTCCAAGCTCGATCCCGAGAGCCTGCTCGATCTCATGGCGGCCGAGCGGGTGACGTGCGCCGGCGGCGTGCCCACGATCTGGCTCGGCATCCTCGCGCTGCTCGACGCGCACCCGAAGAGGTGGGACCTGTCGTCGCTCCGGCAGATGATCGTCGGAGGGTCGGCCGCGCCGCAGGCGATGATCGAGGGGTTCGAGAAGCGCCACGGCCTGACGGTGACGCACGCGTGGGGGATGACCGAGACCAACCCGCTCGGCACGATCGCGCGCCTCAAGCCGTCGCTCGCCGCTCGCCCCGAGGCGGAGCGCTTCGCCGTGCGCGCCACGCAGGGCTTCGCGGTGCCGTTCGTCGAGACGCGCCACGTCGACGCGGCCGGCAAGGTGCTCCCCTGGGACGGCGAGACGATGGGCGAGCTCGAGGTGCGCGGGCCGTGGGTCGCCGCCTCGTACCTGGGCGACGAGGGCGGCGACCGCTGGAGCGAGGACGGATGGTTCAAGACGGGCGACGTCGTCACGATCGACCGCGACGGGTACCTGCGCATCACCGACCGCGCCAAGGACGTCATCAAGAGCGGCGGCGAGTGGATCAGCAGCGTGGCGCTCGAGAACGCGCTCATGAGCCACCCGGCGGTGCTCGAGGCCGCCGTGTTCGCGGGGCGCCACCCCAAGTGGGACGAGCGGCCGATCGCGGCCGTCGTGCCGAAGCAGGGGATGCGGGTGACCGAGGCCGAGCTGGCGGCGCACCTCGGGGATCGCTTCGCGAAGTTCTGGATGCCCGACGCGTACGTCTTCCTCGAGCAGATCCCGCGCACCTCGACGGGCAAGTTCTTGAAGAGCAAGCTGCGCGAGCAGTACGGCGAGATGCTCGTGACGGGCGCGAAGCCGGCGGGTTGAGCCCGCGCGCTCCGCGCCGTCACGCGCGCGCTCACTTCAGGCCCGCGATCTCCTTGTCGAGGGAGTCGAGGTCCTTCTTGTACGTGCTGGCGGTGATGTCGCTCGTGTTCTCGGCCTCGGCCGCCGCCGGCAACGTGGGGTCGACGATGTCCCCTTGCGCGTTCAGCGTGGGCTTGGTCGCGACCGCGGCGGCGGTGGGGGCGGCCGACGCCGCCGACTCTGCCGACGCGACCGCGGTGGTGCTCGCGGCGGGAGTCGCCTCGCTCTTGTCGGACTTGTTGCAGGCGACGAGCGCGGCGGTCGCCGCGATCAGGATCCACGCGCGCTTCATTTCGCACCTCCCGCCGGCGCCCTGGCGTTGAGCTCCTGCAGCCTGTCGACGGCCCACTGGTCGGACTTCGCGAGCAGCTTGTCGCATTCCGCCACGGCGGCCGTGTCCTTGGCCGCCTCCGCGAGCTCGCGGATCTTCCAGAGCCGGGCGTGACGCCGCCACTGCGCGCGGATGACGTCGCGCTCCTCCGCCGTCGGCTCCTTGCCGTCCTTGTGCACCGCCGCCCAGATCTGCTGCTCGAGCGTATGGCGAGCGGCGATCCGCGCCGCGTGCTGCGCCGGTGTCTCCGTCTCCCAGCCGAGGTGCAGCCCGGCGTTGGGGTGGTCGGGGTGATCGGGGTGGTCGTCGTGATCCGGACGTCCCGGCCGATCGGGGTGGTCGGGGTTGGCCGGCGCTCCGGCGCGCTCGGGGTGCCCCCCCGGACCGTGTCGGTGCGGGTCGGCGTATGCCGCGACCGTCAGGCCGAGGACGGCCACTCCGAACAGCGCGCTCGCTCCACTTCGCCACTTCATTGCCGAGATCCGCATGGCACCTCCTCAGGACGAGGGTCGATGCTCGCTCGCCGCGGCCGTGCACCGCAAGGGCGGGGAGGTCGCAGGGCAAGCGCCCTCTGCGGGCGAGGTGCTCGCGGGCGCGAGGTCTCCCTTCAGCGCGTCGCGACGCCGCGGATGCTGGGGCGCAGCAGGGGCATCGCCTTGCGCATGCTCTCGCGCGTCTCGCGCTCGACGGCGAACCCCGCCCGTCGGATCGCCTCGCCCGTGGGCCGCGTGAGGTGGCAGTTGCCCGCGAAGCGCATCCAGAGCGGCTCGATGCGCCGCTGCCACGCCAGCCGCGAGGGTCGGTCGTCGGCGGCGACGTGCTCGAGGAAGAGGAGCCGGCCCCCCGGGCGGAGCACGCGCCGCACCTCGGCGAGCGCGCGCGCCGGATCGGGGACCGAGCAGAGGACGAGCGTGCAGACGACCGCGTCGAAGCTGGCGTCGGCGAACGGCAGCGCGTCGGCCGGCGCCTGACGCGTCTCCACGCGCGCAGCGCGCCCCTGGTCGAGGCGCGGCTCGAGACGGGACAGCATCGCCGGATCCGGATCGGTCAGCACGAGCCGCCCGACCGCCGCCGCGTAGAAGGGGAGGTTGGCGCCGGTGCCCGCGCCGATCTCGAGCACCTCGCCGCCGGCCGCCGACAGCAGCTCCTCGCGCCAGCGCCGCAGGCACGCCTGCTCGGCGCTGCGCATGAACGGATCGTAGAGGGCGGCGAACAGACGCGACACGGCGCGGGCATTGTGCCCCAGAAACCCTCACGTCCGCGAGGGAGGAATCGTCCCGCAGGGCCGTAGGCGCCGCTCGTTTCGCCTGGACCCGCTCGCGCTCGAGCGGCTGCGCTCCGCGAGCATGGACGGCCGCGTCCTCGACGTCCAGGCATCCGGATCGACGGCCGCGTTGGCTCCCGCGAGGCCTTCGCCTACTTCGTCGTGCGACTGCCGGCTGCGCCGCCCGCCGATCCGGACGATCGGGCGTTCGCGCGAGCGATTCCGGCCGCGCGAGACCCGGGACGCTCCACGACGACGCGCTCGAGCTCCTCCATGGACGGGGGCTTGGCGAGGTGCCAGTCGAAGCCCGCCTCGGCGGAATGCTCGCGATCCTCGGGGCGCGCGTAGCCGCTCAGGGCGACGAGGTACGTGCCCCGGAGCGCGTCGTCGGCCCGCATCGCGCGGGCGACCTCGTAGCCGTCCATCTCGGGCAGGCCGATGTCGCAGAAGACGATCTCCGGACGGAAGTCCCGGGCGAGCGCGAGGCCGGAGGGGCCGTCGTAGGCGACCCGGGCCTCGTGGCCGTCGAGCGCCAAGAGGTCGCCCATGGCATCGGCGCCGTCCACGCTGTCCTCGATCACGAGCACGCGTCGCCCCGACCTGCTCGGTGCGGGGGCCGCCGGTACGGCTCTCACCTGCGGAGCCGCCGTGAGCGGCAGGCGGACGGTGAACTCGCAGCCGCGACCGAGGCCGGCGCTGGCCACTTCGACCGTTCCTCGGTGAAGCTCCACCAGCCCCTTGACCATCGCCAGCCCCAGCCCCAGGCCACCGCGCGACCGGTCGAGGGTCTGCGGGGCCTGGGTGAACGGCTCGAACAGGTGGGCGCGCGTCTGCGGTGCGATCCCCGCGCCGTTGTCGCGCACGGAAAGGACGGCCATGTCGCCCTCGCGGCGCAGGCCGACCTCGACACGACCCGTTCGCGGGGTGAATTTCAGGGCATTGCCGAGCAGGTTGCCGATTACCTGCGCCAGGCGCGTGGCGTCCGCGTCGGCCCAGAGGGGCTCCGGGGCGAGGTGGCCCTCGAGAGCGATCCCTCTCGCCTTGAACTCGGGACGATGGTCGGCCATCGTGTGTCGCACGAGGCCGCCCAGCTCCAGCGGCTCCCGTTGCAGGTGGACCTTGTTCCGGGCGATGCGCGTCACGTCCAGCAGGTCATCGACGATGTGGACCAGGTGGTCGACCTGCCTGTGGACGATCGCCAACGCCTTGCGCGCGTCTTCCCCGCCGGGCTCGACGCGGTCGATCACCGACAGGCTCGCGCGGATGGGCGAGAGCGGGTTGCGCAGCTCGTGCGAGAGGGCGGCCATGAAGTCGTCCTTGCGGCTGCTTTCCTCGCGGAGCGCGGTCTCGGCGCGCCTGCGCGCGGTGACGTCGTGGACGGCGAGGAGCACCCCGGGCTTCGCCGCGGTGCGGGCCGAGGCGATGAGGCGCACCTGGAGCGCGCCACTCGATTCCAGCGGCAGGTCCACCTCCATGGTTGCGCTCGCCTGCCCCTCACCTCCCTCCGCGAGCACTCTCCCGAGAAACTCCGCCAGCGGCGCGCGCTGCCCGGGATCGACGAACAGCGCGAACCGCCGGCCGATGAGATCCTGGCGCGACAGCCGGAGCATGCGGGCCATCTCGAGGTTCGCCTCGCGGATGGTCCCACCGGGGTCGAGCACCACGTAGCCGACCGGGGCGAAGTCGAAGAGCTCGGTGTAGCGTTGCAGGCCCTCCTCGATCTCGAGCCGCGCCGCCAACAGCTCCTCGTTCTGCATCTCCAGCTCGATCTGGTGAACTTCGAGCTCGTGCAGCAGTCGCTGGGCATCCCTGGGAGCGTGCTCCACTCCACGGGCATCTCGCTCCGCGAGACGCTCCTCGGCCAGCCGCCGAAGCTCCGCGGCTGATGGCTTCCCCTGGTCCGTCATGACTTTCTCCCTCCCGAGGCAGGGGCACGCTGCGGCTCGCCCGCGCGCCGGCAAATGATGAACACACCGCTCGCGCGCGGAACGACGCGCAGGGCATACAGGCCCTGCCCCATGGGCGCCTGCAACGACAGGGCGCGCTGCTCGCGCATGGCCTCGCGGAGCTTGCCTCCGAGCACCGAGGCCCCGGCCTCCGGGAAGGAGTCGGCGAAGCTCTTGCCGAGCACATCCTCGCGCTTGCGCCGCAGCAGCCCTTCGGCGGCGGCGTTCAGGTAGGCGATAGAGAGCTTTCCGTCGAGCACGATGCAGGGGTCGCCCATCTCCTCGACCACGCCGGCCAGCCGATCCGCCGCCTGCTCGAGGTCGTCGACGTCGATGGCCGTGCAGTACCACTTGAGCACGACGCCTTCCTGGTCGCGGATCGGCACCGAGCGGGCCTTGAACCAGCGGTAGGCGCCGGTCCGGGCCCGGAGCCGGAGCTCGATGTCGAGCAAGGTCCCCGTCTTCACCGCGGTCTTCCATTCCTTGCGCACGCGCTCGCGCTCGTCCGGGTGAACCTGATCCAGCCAGCCGTAGCCGATCTGCTCCGGCTCCGGCCGCCCGGTGTACTCGACCCATCGCGGGCTCAGGTAGTCGCAGGCGCCATCGGGGCGGCAGCCCCAGACCAGGTTGGGTGGCGATTCCGTCATCTGCTTCAGCTGGTGCGCTTGCTCCCTCAACGTCGCCTCGAGCATCTTGGCGGCCGTCGCATCGGTGAATGTAATCACGACGCCGTCGATGACGTTCTCGAGCGTCCGGTACGGCAGGATGCGCACCATGAACCAGCGCCCGTCACGCGTGGAGACCTCCGTCTCCTTGAAGATGAGCGTGCGCAGCACCTCGCGCGCGTCGTCGGCCAGCTTCGGGTAGTTGAGCTCCGTGGCGATGTCGGTGATGGGGCGGCCGGCGTCGCCGGGGATCAGCTTGATGAGCTTCGCCGTCTGGGTGGTGAAACGCCGCACGAGCAGCTCGCCGTCGAGGAAGAGCGTGGCGATGTCCGTGCTGTTGAGGAGGTTCTTCATGTCGTTGTTGGAGCGCGACAGCTCGTCGACCTTCGATTGCAGCTCGTGGTTGACCGTCTGCAGCTCCTCGTTCATCGACTGCATCTCCTCCTTCGACGTCGTCAGCTCCTCGTTGGTGCTCTGGAGCTCTTCGTTGGTGCTCTGCAGCTCCTCGTTGGTCGACTTCAGCTCCTCTTGCGAGGTCTGCATCTCCTCGCGCGTGGTCTGGACCTCGTCGCGTGCCCGCTGCAGCTCGCGCTGCAGGTCCTCGATGCGGGTGTTCACGGCCTTGACGGGCGCCTCTCCCTTCGGCACTTCGGCCGCGTGGGGGACGTCGGCGAGGGCGATCAGCACGGTCCCGCGCAGCTCGTTCGGCTCGGTGAGCTTCTGCACGGTCAGGTCGACGGCTTGTGCGGAACCGTTCGTCGCCACATTGGCGGCGCGCGCCGTCACCGGTCCGTCCTGGCGGAGCGCGCCGGCGAAAGCGCTCGACAGCTCGTAGCGCAGCCCCTCGCGCGCCATGGCGAAGACGTTGAGGTTGGCCTTGCCGACCGCCGGCTCGAGGTACTTCCCCGTGCGCCCGCTGATGTAGAGGATGTCGCCCTTGTCGTTGGTCAGGATCGCGGCGGGGGCGAGACGCTGGACGATCGCGCGATCGGCCAGGAGCGTCAGGTTCGCGGGGGGCGCACCGAGCGGCTCGAAGGGCTGGACCTCGTGATGCGCGCGGGCGGCCGCCAGGGCGGTCAACCCGGGCGGAAACTCGACGGCCGGAGCGCCCACGGTGCTCTCGAGCCGGCGGTAGAGGCGACTCTTGGCGTCCACGGGGCTGAAGAGGGACGAGTACGTGCCGACGGTCTCGGCGCTGCCGAGGAAGAGGATCCCGCCGGGGTTCAGGGCGTAGTGAAAGAGCGGGATGAGCTTCTGCTGCAGCTCCGCCGACAGGTAGATGAGCAGGTTGCGGCACGACAGGATGTCGAGCTTCGTGAAGGGCGGGTCCATGACGACGTTTTGCGGAGCGAACACCACGGCCTCGCGGATCTCCTTGCGGACGCGGTATCCGTGCTCGTCCTTGGCGAAGAACCGGCGCAGCCGCTCGGGCGAGACGTCGGCCGCGATGTTGGCCGGGTAGACGCCCTGGCGCGCCTTGTCGATCGCGTCGCGATCGAGATCGGTGGCGAAGATCTGCAGAGAGACGTGGGCGCCAGCGAGCTTCTCGAGCGCCTCCGACAGCACGATGGCCAGCGAATAGGCCTCCTCGCCCGTCGAGCATCCCGGCACCCAGGCCCGGACGACGCCGCCCGGAGGGCGCGCCCGCAGCAGCTCCGTCAGCGTGTCCCTCAGGTGGTCCCACGCCGGCGGATCGCGGAAGAAGTTCGTGACGCCGATGAGCAGCTCCTTGAAGAGCAGCTCGACCTCTCGCGGGTTCTCCCGGAGAAAGCGCACGTAGTTGGCGAGCTTGTCGATCTGGTGAAGGCTCATGCGCCGCTCGATGCGGCGGTAGATCGTGCTGCGCTTGTAGAGCGAGAAGTCGTTGCCGGTGTGGGCGCGCAGCAGGATGAAAATCTTCTCGAGCGCGCCGAGCTGCTTGTCCGCGAGGAGGGTGGTGTCGGGCCGGGTGTACGGCGCGTGCTGGCGGTAGCCGACGATGCGCTCGGGCAGCTCTTCGGCCGCGGCGACGACGTCGGCCAGCCCCGCGTCGATGGCGCTGCCGGGCATGCCGGAGAACTTGGCCGAGGCGAGCGACTGGACGAAGGTTGCCCCGCCCTGCTCCTTGATGGCCCGCAGGCCGAGCGTGCCGTCGGAGCCCATGCCCGAGAGGATGACGCCGATGCTGCGCTCCTGCTGATCCTGCGCGAGCGAGCGAAAGAAGAAGTCGATTGGCAGGTTGAGGCCGCGCGGGGAGGTCTGCGGGAGGAGATGGAGGACCCCGTGCAGGAGGGACATGTCCTTGTTCGGCGGGATGACGTAGACGGTATTCGCCTCGACCCTGACGCGGTCCGTGACCTGTACGACGGGCATGGTCGTGATGCGCTGGAGCAGCTCCACCATCGCGCCCTTGTGCGTCGGGTCGAGGTGCTGGACGATGACATAGGCCATGCCGCTGCCCGGCGACGTGTGCTTGAGGAACTCCTCGAGGGCCTCGAGGCCTCCGGCGGATGCACCGATGCCGACGATGGGGAGAGCGGCGGGGCCCTGCTCCGCATGGACCTGGACCGGACGCGCATCTGCGCCGGCCTTCGCCGGAGTCGCGGGGGCCTGCTCGTCAGGCGTGGCGGATTCTGCGCGTTCGCGCCGCGGAGGCACCTCCGGCTCCGGCTTCGTACGCGGTCGCCGCGACGCAGAGGGCGTGCCCGCGGCGGGGCGCACGACCTGCGACGGGCGCCTGGGCTCGCGTTTCTTCATGGGATTCCTCTGCTGCGGCGCTGCTGTCGCGCTGCAACGAGCGTGCAAACCCCCCGATGCGTCGCGGCCGCGGCGCGAATCCATGCGTTAGTCCCGGTGCGACCCGGCAGCAACCGAAATTGGCTGGGGCAGCGCCGAACAGGGGACCCTTCCGGTACTGCCCGCTTGCGCTGCTCTCGTGGCTATCGGCTGGCGCGTCGCGTGCACGCTCCCCGTGGAGGAGATCGAGCCATGGGTATCATCGCGTGGGTCGTCCTGGGTCTCGTGGCCGGATTCATCGCGAGCAAGATCGTCCATCACCACGGCCGAGGCCTCGTGATCGACATCGCCCTGGGCGTGGTCGGCGCGCTGGTAGGCGGGTTCCTGTTTCGCCTCATCGGCGGCCACGGCATCACCGGCTTCAATCTGTGGAGCCTCTTCGTCGCGGTGATCGGTGCCGTCGTATTGCTGCTCATCTGGAACGTGGTGTCGGGCCACCGGCATCACAGGCATCCGCTTGCCGCACAGTGAGGCCGCCCCGCGCGCAGTGCCGACGCGACCGCGGGTGGAGCGGCTCGAATCGTGGTGGTAGACGGCAACGAGGGTGGACGGATCGCGACGGGTGAGCCGCGCGGTCGCGTCGTCGCCCAAGGCGGAGCGGTCCTGGGCGCGCTCGCGTATCCCCCGACGTCGCGCCAGGTCTGATGGTAGGGGCGGTCATCCTGTTCATGGGCTCGGTGTCCGGCGCGCACCTCAACCCGGGCGTGAGCCTCGCGTTCGCCCTGCGCGGCGACTTTCCGTGGAGGCGCGTGCCAGGCTACATCGTCGCGCAGTTCGCTGGCGCGTGCCTGGCCACCGTCCTGCTGGTCGCGCTGATCGGCGCGCGGGGAACGGCGGGGCTCACGCTGCCCGGTCCGTCCATCGGCGCGACGACGGCCATGCTGTGGGAGACCGTGCTCACCGTGGGTCTCGTCAGCGTCATCCTGGGCACCTCGTCGGGGGCGCAGAACGTCGGGCAGATGAACGCCGTGGCCGTCGCCGCTTACATCGCTCTCGCCGGTCTGTGGGGATCGCCGGTCAGCGGTGCGTCGATGAACACCGCGCGCTCGCTGGGCCCGGCGCTCGTCCTGGGGCACGGCGACGCATGGTGGGCTTATCTCGTCGGACCGATCGGCGGCTCGGTGATCGCCGTCGCTATCGCGTACGTGCTTCGAGGGCGAGGGGGCGGCTCCTACGGGAAGAGAGCGGCGCAGGGCGGCCTCGGGTGGCTGTGGTCCCCCGGGCCGATCGAGCATCGCGTTCCGGATTCGCCGGAGGATGCCTCGCGGAGGACTGAAACATGAATCTCAGCGAGCGATTCCGCGTCGCGCACGGGAAGGTCGAGCGCAAACGGGACCGGTGACCTCGACGGTGCGTGGGTGATGGCGATGGCATTGCCACCAGGGCTGTTACCGGTACTCGCCTTGCCTTCCAAACTTCCAAACGCAACGAAGGAGCTACTCGCCATGAGGTTGTCCGACCAGAGCATTCGCGGGCGAACCGTCGTCGGGGCGGACGGGCAGGTGATCGGTGAGATGGACGCCCTCTTCCTGGACAGCGAGGCCTGGCGCGTGGAGTCGCTGCAAATCAAGCTGCGCAAAGACGTCGCAGACCAGCTCGGAGCCCCCCGCAGCGTGTTCCGCGCAGGAGCGCTCGAGATTCCCGTCCACATGGTTCAGTCCGTGGGCGACACCATCGTCCTCGTGGTGCCCGTCGATGGGTTACGAAAGGTTCTACCGAGCGAAACGGAGCAGGTCTCCGCGCACTCATGACCTCCGACGGCGTCCACACGCTGTTTGGACATTGCCTTACGGCACGACGTCTACCCTCGCCGCGGTGACCGGCGCCGCGGCGCGCGCCCGGGAGGCTGCTCGGGTCGCTCTCGTTGCGGCGCGGTCGGGATCGCCCGCTCGACCGGCGTCATTCCCTGCAGCGTGACCCGTTCGCCGTGATGCACGAGCTCGAGCACACCCTGCGGGTCGAGCAGTCGATACGTCGCCGCGGCGGCGCTCACGCTCACGCAGAGGCGGAGCCCGCGCCGCACGATCGTGAACGACAGGCCGGTCAGGCCATCGGGTAGCCGCGGCGCGAACGACAGCGTACCGCCGTGGTCGCGCATGCCTCCGAAGCCCGAGACGACGGCGATCCACGTTCCCGCCAGCGAAGCGACGTGCAGCCCATCGCGGGCGTTGTGCTCGAGGTCCTGCAAGTCGATCAGCGCCGCCTCGGCGGCGTAGTCGAGCGCGAGGCGCAAGTGGCCCGTCTCCGCCGCGAGCACCGCCTGGGTGCACGCCGACAGCGAAGAGTCCCGGACCGTGAGCCGTTCGTAGTAGTCGAAGTTTCGCGACTTCTCCTCCGGCGTGAACGCATCACCGCAGAGCTGCATGGCCAGCACGAGATCCGGCTGTTTCACGACCTGTTTTCGGTAGAGATCGAAGTACGGGAAGTGGAGCATCAGCGGGTATTGGTCGGGTCGTGTCCCGGCGAAGTCCCAGACCTCGTGCGTCGTGAACCCCTCCGCCTGCTGGTGCACCCCCAGGCTCGAATCGCGGGGGACGAAGACGTGCTCGGAGGCCGCGCGCCAGTCGGCCATCTCCTCCGGCGACACGCCGAGCTCGCGGGCCTTGTCCGGGTGCCGGGAGCAGGCGTCGGCCGCACCCGCGAGGTTTCGTCGCGCCATCAGGTTCGTGTACACGTTGTTGTCGGCGACGGCGCTGTACTCGTCGGGGCCCGTGACACCGTCGATCCGAAACGCGCCGTGGACGTCGTGGTGCCCGAGGCTGCGCCACAGCCGCGCGGTCTCGACCAGGATCTCCACGCCGACGTCGCGCTCGAACCCGCTGTCGCCGGTAGCGTCGACGTAGCGGAGAGCAGCGTCGGCGATGTCGGCGTCGACGTGGAAGGCCGCGGTTCCGGCGGGCCAATACCCGGAGCATTCCTCGCCGTGAATCGTGCGCCAGGGAAACGCGGCGCCTGCCAGGTGCAGCTTCCGCGCGCGCTCTCGGGCAATCGGCAGCGTCCCGTGTCGCCATCGAAGGGCATCGCCGGCGGCGGCCGGAAGGGTGTGCGTGAGCACCGGCAGGATGAACGTCTCGCTGTCCCAGAACGAGTGACCGTCGTATCCCGTGCCGGTGAGCCCCTTGGCGGGGATCGCGCGCCGCTCCGCCCGGGCGGCTGCCTGCAAGACGTGGAAGAGAGCGAAGCGAACCGCCTGCTGCAGCTCGGCATCGCCCTCGATCGCGACGTCCGCTCGCGACCAGAAGTCGTCGAGGTAGCGGCGCTGGTCGGCGAGCAGCCCTTCCCACCCTGCAAGGCGCGCCGCTTCCAGCGCAGCAGCTACCTGGTCACGCAGCGCGGGGACCGTGCGCTCGCTCGACCACCCGTAGGCGACCAGCTTGACGAGCCGGAGGCGTTCTCCTGGGTGGAGGACGTCGGCGACCGACACGCGGGCCGAGTCGGCGGCCAGCTCCGACGCGACGTGGACGCGCGGGGAACCGACGACGACGTGGTCCATGGCCGTCGCGACGCACAGACCGCTCCGCTTCGTCCGGTAGACGAGTAGCCCCGCGGCATCCGAGCAAGACCCGTCCTCGCGCGCGAGCGGCCAGTCGGGAGAGGCCCCCGCACGTGGGTCGACGGCGGGCGTCGGCAGCTGCTCGTTGGCCACCAGCTCCGACTGCGCGACGATGCTCACCGGACCGTCGATCGGCGCGACTTCGTAGCAGATCGCGGCAATGGACCGATGCGTGAAGGACACGAGTCGCACCGAGGTCACGGCCACCGTGCGCCCGGCCGGCGAAGTCCACTCCGCGCGCCTGCTCAACGTGCCCGCCCGGAAGTCGAGGAGTCGGTCGTGCGTGCGCAGCCTTCCGTAGCGCACGTCGAGCGGCTCGTCGTCGACGAGCAATCGGATCAGCTTTCCGTTGGTGACGTTGATGAGCGTCTGCCCCGACTCGGGAAAGCCGTAGCCGGCTTCGGCGTACGGCTGTGCGCGAAGCTCGTAGAAACCGTTCAGGTACGATCCGGGCAGACCGTGCGGGTCGCCCTCGTCGAGGTTCCCACGCAGTCCGACGTGGCCATTGGAGAGCGCGAACAGCGACTCGCTCTGGGCGAGGATGTCGAGGTGGAGCTCGGTCTCGTGGAGCGCCCATGGCTCGACGCGGAACGCCGGGTGGAGAATCATGCGGTCTCGAGGAGCTCGGCCATACAGGGCATCCTCGAAGACGGCTGCTTGCGCGCCGACTCCGAGCATGCCGGCCGCAGCGAGATACGTGTCCGGCGCCGGCTGGCCTGCGAGCTTCGTGTCGCGTGAGACGACGCCGTCGACGACGGCGCCGAACAGGTCCGTGATGGCCGCCGATGCAAGCACCAGCCGGCCGTTGCGGCTGGACGAGACGACCGCCGCGAGCAGCCTGCCGCCGCGAACGGCGCGCGTCGACGTACCGTTCGTGGTCGGCGATGGCGTCGAATGGCACGAACGGTGTGTGCGTCGTTCGCGCGCGAGCCTGCAAGTAGGCGTCGAACATCTCCTTCCACGCGGCCGCGTGAACCTTCGCCGTCGGCGTCAGCACACCATCCGGGTCGAAGAGACATGCACGCACGTTCGAAGGAAGACCGGACGCCATGCATCCTCTCGTGGGCAACAGCCGCGGCCGCGAGGGTCAACGAGCGGCGCGCGCGCTCAAAAAGCCCATTTTCTACCGTTGTTGTGAGGCAGCGCGGCGCTCGGCGCGGGCCATGCTTCGCTCGATGAGCGAGGTGCGGTGACCGGCAACCGAAAAGCGGGTTCATGGCGACCTCAGCCCTCCTCGGGCGTCGGAGCAGCGACGCGTCGGGCACTGGGGAGCAGGGGTATGCACGTTCAAGCCCACATGCTTGCGTCCGACGTGTCAGTCGCTCGTCTTGCGGCGAGGGACTCCGTCGAGGGCCGGGACGGCTGCGACGCTCACCCGAGCAACCGGGGCGTGCTCGTCAGCGTCGTCCCCTTTCCGCCCCGGCTCAGCTCCGTCGCGTTCTCAGCCCACCTCAGTCGCCGCCGCACAGTCGCGCACGCGACCACCCCGAGCGCCGAGCACGGCATGTGCACCCGACTGGCGTGCCTGGCGCTCCACGCGACGCGCCCCTTGCTCCAACGCCCCCCGCTCAGGAGTCGGCCATGCAAAATGAGAAACGGAAGAGGGATTCCACCTCTACCCCATGAAGCGCCTCGAGCACCCTCCGGCAAGGACTGGCGCGCACTCGTCCGCTCCGGCCGGGATGGGTCGTCATCGGAGGGAGCGCCCGCGCAGTTGCGCGTCGCGAACGCCCGGAGACGCCGGAAACGAACGCGGCCGTGACTGCCGAAAGGAACCGAGATGTACCCGATGCACTCCACGTTGTGGATCCTATGGCTGGCGTTGATGCTGCTCCTGTTGGTGCCGGTCGGTTACGGCTGGGGCTATCGAGGATGGGGCCCTCCCGTTCCCAGATACATTCAGCGGCGCCGCATGCAGCAAGCCGTCTCCTCCAGCGGGTCGGCGGGCTTCGACCACGCGGCGTGGGGCTGGCGGGGCGACCTCGCATGGGTGTTCTTCGCCGTCGCGATGTTCTGGCTGTTCTGGTTGGTCTGGGGAGTTGTGGCGCGCTCGTAGCGTTCCGCAAGTGACGCGCACGCGTGACCGCCCGTGGCGGAGCACAGAGTGGAGGGCTTGTCATGACGCCGAAGGTCGACGCCTCCAAGCGACCGGAATCGCCACCCGGCTCGAAGCCCGGTCCGAAGGACGACCTGAAGTCCGTGCCGATGGCGCAGCTCGAGGCCAGGCTCACCTCGTCGTCAGGCGGCCTTACCCAGGTCGAGGCGCAGAAACGACTGGCTCAATACGGGCCGAACGGGGTCGAGGAGAAGAGGCCCAGCGCGCTGGTGAAGTTTCTCAAGTGCTTCTGGGGCCCCATTCCCTGGATGATCGAGGTCGCCGTCATCCTCTCGGGGGTGGTCCGGCACTGGCTGGACTTCTTCATCATCCTCCTCCTGCTCGTGTCCAATGCCGTGGTCGGATTCTGGGAGGAGCACCAGGCGGGCAACGCCATCGCCGCCCTGAAGTCCAAGCTGGCGATCACGGCCAGGGTGAAGCGGGACGGGAAGTGGATCACCCCGGCGGCCCGTGAGCTGGTGCCGGGCGACGTCGTACGCCTGCGCGTGGGCGACATCGTGCCCGCGGATGCGCGCCTGCTGGCGGGCGACCCGGTGGAAGTGGATCAGTCCACGTTGACCGGCGAATCGCTACCCGCCACGCGCAGGTCGGGCGAGGCGGTGTTTTCGGGCTCGATCATCCGGCAGGGCGAAGTCGACGCGATGGTGTACGCCACGGGCGCGAGCACCTACTTCGGCAAGACGGCGCAGCTGGTGCAAGAGGCGCATACCGTCAGCCATTTTCAGCGGGCGGTGCTGAAGATTGGCGACTACCTGATCTTCTTCGCGGCGGTGCTGATTGCCGTGATCATCGTCGTTGCGCTGTTTCGCGGCGACCCCTTCCTCACCACGTTGCAGTTTGCGCTGGTGCTCTTGGTGGCCGCGATCCCCGTGGCGATGCCCACGGTGCTGTCGGTGACGATGGCGGTCGGCGCGCGTCTCCTGGCGAAGAAGAAGGCGATCGTGACCCGGTTGTCGGCGGTCGAGGAGCTCGCCGGCGTGGACGTACTGTGCTCGGACAAGACCGGGACCCTGACCCAGAACAATCTGACGCTGGGCGCTCCGTTCAGCGTCGGCGGCATCCCTGCCGAACAGGTCGTCCTATGGGCGTCGCTGGCTTCACGTGCGGAGGACAAGGACACGATCGACCTGGCCGTGATCGGCGGGCTGACGAGCGACCAGAGCTTGAGCGGGTATCAGGTACTCCATTTCAAGCCGTTCGACTCGGTCCACAAGCGCACCGAGGCCACGGTCGAGGGCACCGACGGAGCGCAGTTCCATGTGACCAAGGGAGCGCCACAGGTGATCCTGGATATGTCGACCAACGCCGGCGGCGTGAAGGCCGCCGTCGACGAGGCCGTCGACGAATTCGCGGCGCGAGGCTTCCGTTCGCTGGGAGTGGCCCGGGCTCTGGAGGTGGGGCAGTGGCAGTTCGTCGGCATCCTGCCGTTGTTCGACCCGCCGCGCGAGCAGGCCAAAGCCACCATCGCGAGCGCCCAACGGATGGGCGTGAACGTCAAGATGGTCACCGGGGACCAGGTAGCCATCGCTCGAGAGACCGCGCGACAGCTGGGGCTCGGCACGAACATCCTCGATGCGAGCGGATTGGGCGACACGAAGCACCACGAGACGGCGCGGTCCGCAGAGATCATCGAGAAGGCCGACGGGTTCGCGCAGGTCTTCCCCGAGCACAAGTTCCACATCGTGGATGTCCTGCAGCAGCGGGGCCACATCGTCGGCATGACAGGCGACGGCGTGAACGACGCCCCCGCGCTGAAGAAGGCAGATTGCGGCATCGCCGTCTCGGGCGCGACGGACGCGGCGCGCGCGGCGGCGTCCATCGTGCTGCTCGCGCCAGGTCTGTCGGAGATCATCGACGCCATCAAGGAGAGCCGCAAGATCTTCCAGCGGATGAACAGCTACGCGATGTACCGCATCGCGGAGACGCTACGCGTGCTCTTGTTCATCACCGTCGCGATCCTGGCGTTCAACTTCTATCCGGTGACCGCAGTCATGATCGTGATGCTGGCGTTGCTCAATGACGGGGCGATCCTGTCCATCGCCTATGACAACGTCCACTACAAGGACAAGCCCGAGGCCTGGAACATGCGCCTCGTGCTGGGGATCGCCACAGTGTTGGGCGTCATGGGCCCCGTGGCCGCGTTTGGGCTGTTCTACCTCGGTGGCCGCGTATTTCACCTCGACCATGCTCGTCTTCAGACGCTCATGTATCTGATGCTTTCCGTGGCCGGACACATGACGATCTTCCTGACGCGCACGCGCGGTCCGTTCTGGTCCATCCGCCCGGCGTGGATTCTCTTGGGAGCGGTGCTCGGCACGCAAGCGCTGGCGACTCTCATCGCGGTTTACGGGCTCTTCATGGCGCCGCTCGGCTGGGGTTGGACGCTGTTCGTGTGGGGGTATGCCGCGGCTTGGGCCCTCGTGAGCGATCGCGTGAAGCTGATCGCCTATCGGGTGTTCGACCCGACGAAGGCTTCCTTGTTGACCAAGGCGGCGGACGGTGCACATGGCAGGTCCCTGGTCGTTGCTACGAGCTCCCCTGCGGCGCCAGCTTCATCGCGCGCGCGGCCGCGGCGACAACGGCATCGGCTCCATCCACCAGGTGCGGCTGCGGCGCGCCGATGAGCTCCGCCGTCTCGGCGCCGAAGGCGAGGATCTGCGCCGCCAGATCGGGCTCGACCGGCTGGAGGACGCGGGCGAGCACCTCGGAATCGGAAGGCAGAAGGCTCGTGCCGTGATCCTCCCATCGCTGGATGGTGCGCGCGCCCCGTCAGCCGAAAGCGACATCGATCCCGTGGCTCGGCGACATGCGCGGCGATCGATGTCGCCTCACCCGGCGATGCGATGCGAAGAGCATGGCGGCATCGAGCGACACGCGTCGCGGGACACGTCGCCTCGCATCGCGACACGAGGTGACACGAACCATGCACGATGTCGCCCGACGGCGCGAGCTGCGGCGACATGCATCGCGAACGACGTCGCCGCACCTCTCTGACCCAGGCGACGCGCGTCGCGAAGGATGTCGTCCACTCCGACGATCGATGTCGCCCGACGAGGCGTTCAACACACGCGCTTTGTCCGACGGACGGCTTCCTGCCCGCCGGCACGCTCTCGGTGGGTGACGACCTCCCGGGAAAGACCTGCTCGGCGAACATCGCGCTCGATCGGTGAGGACCCCGGCGCACCGTTGCGACGCCCCGGACAGGGGTGATACGCCGTCGTCATGGACGCCTATCAGCGCATCGTCTGCAGGTGGTGCGGTGGCCAGAACACCAACCCGACCGCGTGCGCCTTCTGCGGCGCGCCGCTCGACGTCGCCAACAAGGTCAGCGAGTCGGGCTGGCGCGAGGCGCCGCGCCTGCGCGACATGACCGAGATCCGCTTCGATCAGAGCACCTGCCAGGTCGAAGGCGAGCTGGTGCCGGCCGTCGAGCTGAACCTCGCGCCGACCGACGCCGTCTACTTCGAGCACCACTGCATGCTCTGGAAGAGCGACACGGTGCCGCTGTCGGTCATGCCGCTGCAAGGCCCCAAGCGCTCCTTCTTCGGGATGCCCCACATCGTCACCATCGCCAACGGCCCCGGGCGGATCGCCTTCAGCCGCGACGCCTCCGGTGAGGTGGTCGTGCTGCCGCTGCACCCGGGCATGGAGCTCGACGTGCGCGAGCACGCGTTTCTGCTGGCGAGCGGCCGCGTCTCGTACAGTTACGTGCGCATCAAGGGGCTCGCCAACATCCTGTACGGCGGCAACGGCATGTGGCTTGACCGCTTCGTCACCGCCCAGGCGCCGGGGCTGCTCGTCATCCACGGCTACGGCAACGTCTTCGAGCGGATGCTGCAGCCGGGCGAGAGCATCCAGGTCGAGCCGGGGTCGATGCTCTACAAGGACGCGAGCGTGTCGCTGCAGGCCGAGCAGATCAAGCTCTCGAGCGGCATCTTCGGCGGCAAGTCGATGTACCTCGCGCGCCTGACCGGGCCCGGGCGCGTCGGCATCCAGTCGATGTACCACCACCACGAGAGCGGGGAGTAGGCGGCCATGAACCCCGCTCCGGGCCAGCGCCCCGCGTACCTCTGTCCCTACTGCCGGACGCCCGGCGACGGCGCCGGCGCGAGCTGCCCCGGCTGCGGGGCGCCGGTCGACGTCCAGCTCAAGGCGTCGGCGTCCGGCTGGATCGAGCTCCCCGCCGCCCGCGACATGGCGCGCATCCAGTGCGGCCGCTCGTCTCTGCAGATCGAGGGCACCGTGGTGCCGGTGGCCGACTTCACCCTCGCGCAGGGCGAGGGGGTGTACTTCCCGCACCACGAGCTCCTCTGGAAGGAGCCCGCGGTCGCGGTCGCCCAGCGCACGATGCAGGGCGCCTGGAAGCGGGTGCTGGCGGGCATGCCGGTGCACATGCTCGACGCCCACGGACCCGGGCGCATCGCCTTCAGCCGCGACGCCGCCGGAGAGACGCTCGCCATCCCCATCCACCCGGGCGCGTCCATCGACGTCCGCGAGCACCTGTTCATGGTGGCGACCTGGCAGGTCGATTACGGCTGGATCGCGAGCGACATCTGGTTTCAGACCCGCGACGACGAGAACGAGGTCGAGACGCACTACCCCATCGGGCCCGTGCTCGATCGGTTCAACGCCGCCGGCCAGCCGGGGCTGCTCCTCATTCACGCGCACGGAAACGCCTTCCTGCGCCAGCTCGGACCCGGCGAGCGCATCCTCGTCAAGCCGACCGCCCTGCTCTACAAGGACTCGAGCGTCTCGATGAACCTGCACATGGAGAAGCCGCGCAGCAGCTGGGCGAGCTGGCGCTCCTGGGGCGAGCGCTACATGTGGCTCGCGCTGCACGGCCCGGGGCGCGTCGCCATCCAGTCGGCGTACGGGCACTTCCACGATCCCGGCCACAACATCGTCGCAGACTCGGGAATCACGCATCACCGGTGGTGAGCGCCTGCATGGCGACGCCTTTCGACGACTGGGCGCAAGGCCCCGTCGCCGGCTCGGTGAAGCTGACCGCCGACGTGGGCTCCCGCCGCGCCGCCTACGAGTGGCAGTCCAGCACCGCCCCTATGGGCTCTTGCCCTGCGCGCGCGCGGGCGTGGGCGGCGTCGACAGCTGCTCGGCCAGCCGGCGCACGCCCGGTTTCGGATCGTCTCCGGCGACGCGCGAGAGCACCTCGCGCACGCTGGCGTCCGCGTCCAGACGCGCGCCGAGCAGGTTCACCGCGGCGACCCGTACGCTCTCGCTCGCGTCACCCGTCGCCGCGCGTTCGACGGCCGCCATGAAGGGCGCGAACGGGCGGAAACGAACGGCGAAGATCGCGGCGTCGCGCACTCGAGCGTCGTGGTCGGCCTCGATCGCCGCAGCGAGCTCGCGGTCGGTGTCGGCGCCCTCGACGAAGCGCAGTGACCGCGCCGCGGCCGCGCGCTCGGGGGCGGCCCCGTCGCGCAGCGTGCGCAAGAGCACGAACGCGAGCGACGGGCCGGCGCTGTTGCCCATCGCGGCGAGGAGCTCGAGGCGTCGCGCAGCGTCGGGCTCCCCTCCGAAGCGATCGCCGAGCGCGCGATCGATGGCGTCCGCATCGGTGCGGTGGTCGACCCGCCCGGCGCGCGCGAGCGCTCCGGCGGCGAGTCGCGCGGCATACCGCAACGAAGCATCGTCCTGGTCGAGCAGGTCGAGCGGCAGCCGCATCGCCGCCCCGCTCGGATGCTGGAGCTGCACGAGCGCCGTGAGCGCGTCGGCGCGGATCGCGGCGGCGAGCGTCGAGTCGTGCGAGAGCCCGGCGATCGCCCCGACGGCCTGCGGTGTCGCCGCGGCGCCGAGCGCGTCGAGCAAGGTCTTCGTCCCGGCGCCCCGGCGCGCGCGGTCGAGCGCGGAGGCGATGGTCTCGGGGTGAAGACGAAACAGCGCCGACAGTCGCTCCGCCAGTCGAGGGCCCGGTGTGGGAGCATCGGCGGCCGCGAGGAGCTCGGCGGCCGTGTGCCCGGTGAGGAGGGCCTCGTCGCGTCGTCGGAGCTGGATCTCGGGATCGACATCTTGGGTGCGAATCGAGGACTGCTCGAGCTCCGCGGATGCGTGCTCCAGGCTTCCGGCGAGCTGCGGGTCGAAGCCCTCTCGAGGATCGCCGAGCCGTATCGTCGTGGCCATCACCAAGGCTTGGTCCTTCGTGAGCTCCGTCGTGAGCCGAAGCCGGTCGGCGCCTTCGTACGAAAGGATGCTGGCCGTGCCGTCGACCACGAACCGTCGCTCCGAAGGGTCCACGCCCACCGTGAGCCCCGGAGCGGCGGCCAGGCCATCGAGCTCGACGTATCTCACCTTCCGCTTGAGGATCCCTGCGTCGCCGTCTCGTCGATACGCCGCCAGATACAGCCCCGCACCGTCGCGCTCGAGCGCCGTCCAGGTCGCGCCCGCGTTCGCCGGCTCGACGAGCTGCACCTCGGTGACGACGAGCAACAGCAAGTTCCGGTCGGCGGGCGGCATGTCCCTGGGGAAGTACACACGCAGGTCCGCGCCGTCCTTGCGCTGGGTGACGAAGAAGCGCCGCGAGAGGCGGCGACGGAGCGCGCCGACGTCCTGCCCGTTCGAGCTCGAACCCATGCCGGCGACCCGCGCGTCCCGGAGCTCGCACGCCACGTCGCGCTCGTGCGGCCGCACCGCGCTGATCGTCGTGACCCAGTCTCCGGTGAGCCGCGCCGTCTGCGCCGGTGCGTCGTCCGAAGGAGACAGCGTCGCGACGAGCTCGAGAGACCAGCGCCGCTGGGTGCCGGGCGCCGGCTCGCCCGCCGGGATCGCGCTGCCCCCCACCGTGGCGGCGGCGCCATGCCGCTCGCGGATCGCCGTCGCGACGACGGCGCCCGCGAGCGCGACCATGGTGACGACGGCGGCCGTCTTGGACAGGTGGCTCATCACTCGAGCGACGCGAGGTTCACGTGAATGGTGGTTGTCGCCGAGCCGTTGGTGGCCGTGACGGTGAGGGTGACCGTGTACACGCCGAGCTCCTGAATCGCGAGGTCGCCGACCGAGCCGCCGAAGACGTGCGTGGTCCCGTCGGGGAACACGACCTGCCACACGAACTGGACGTTTCCCTGGCCGTTCACGAAGCCGCCGACCACGTGCAGGTCGACGGGGGCGCCGCTCGTGGCATACGTGTAGCCGTCCTGCGGCGAGAGGATCTCGGCCGAGAGCGGTCCCGAGCTCGACCCCACGTCGATCGCGATCGAGGCCTGGCCCGTCTCGCCGTACTGGTCCGTCGCCGTGAGCGTGAGCGTCCGCTGGCCCGGCGTGCCGAAGTCCACCGTGGGCGAGCACCCCTGCAACGGGAACAAGCCCGAGTCGGCTGGGTTGTCCGAAGTCCACGTCAGGTCGGCGCAGTCGACGGGCGTCGGCGGACCGCCGGTCGGGCTCCGGCGGCTGGCGCTTCCCGCGAGCAGCGTCGAGGAGTCCGTCTGGATCGGGCCGCCGCCGTTCGGCGCGCCGACCACCACGTCGAGCGGCTCGGTGCACGTGCCTGCCGGCAGCGGGAAGGTCTGCACCGTGTCGTTGACCGTGAAGACGTTGTGCGTGTTCGATGAGAGCGGGTTCCAGCCGAACAGCTTCTGGGTAATCGAGAAGCACAGCGGACACGGGCCGAAGGTCGCGACGAGATCGACCTCGCCGCCGCCGCTGCTCACCGTCACGTTGGAGCCGGCGGAGAAATCGAGCGTGGCGGAACAGTCCTGCGGACTGCTGGCGACGAGCGTCCACGACGCGTTCGCGGCGATCGGCAGCGACACCGTGAGCAGCTCCACTTGAACGTCGAGCCCGCCCGAGATGATGCCCGGGACGCCGATGCTCCCTTCGAGGTGCGCGCCGAAGTCCGCGTCGGGAGTGATGCTGACCCCGATGCCTCCGAAGCCCACGGTCCCCTGGGCCAGGACGCCCGCGTCGGCCGTGAGCCCGACGGTGATGGAGAAGACCCAGAAGCCGATGGGCGGGAGGTTGTACTGCTTCTGTCCCGTCGACGGGTCGAAGGTGAACGCGACGTTGGGGCTGACGTCCCCGCCGCCCGGGATCTCGTTGCCGAACAGGTAGAAGTGGAGGCTGCCCGAGGCGCTCGGTGATTCGATGCCGTTCGGGGTCACCTGGCCGGTGTCGGTGTCGGCCGTGAACTTCGCCTCGGCGATCGTGGCGTCGTGCCCGAACAGCACGGCGTGGGTGCTGGCGTCCGCGTCGAAGTGCACCTCGTTGCGCCCGTTGGTGCTGGCGTTCGTCAGGCTGCCGTCGAGCGCCCAGTACGCGTCGAACGATCCTCCGGGGTTGGCGTGCCCGGACTTGTGGAAAGGCGGGTCGTTGGGCGCCGGCGGTCCATTCGTCGTATCGACCGGGCTGAAGTCGCTGGTGCGGCGCGCGTAGTCGGGCACGGGGGTCTTCACCCACACGTGCTCCGCGGGCGGGGTCGCCGTCACAGCGGTGCTGAACGCGTCGAGGATCTGACTCGACTCCGACGCGGTGGCACCCCAGTACGTCGGCATCGGCGGCAAGAGGCCGCGGCCGACCTCGTCGCCCAGCGGATCGAGCGCGAGCTGTGCGCGGACCTTGGTCGGGCCCGCGGCGGAATCGCCTGCGACGATCGTGAGCGTCACGGCATCGGCGCCGACGATGTCGCCCGCCTGGAACCCGCCCGTGCACGAGGACGCGACGTAATCGCTCCCTTGCCCCACGTACGTGCACGTCGCAAGGGTCGTTCCACCTATGCCGATGACGAGCGTGGCGCTACCCTGCCCGGGACTACCCAGCTTGGCGTGCACGCTCTGCGGGATCTGGAGCGCGCCCACCGGGAACGTCGCGCTGGCTGGCGTGCTCGAGGGCGGCGCGTAGGAGAGCAGCGCGGTGAGGTCGAGCGGTAGCCCCGCGTTGGGGGGCGGTGTGCTGGGCGCGTGCACGCGGAGGTTGTCGAACCGGTAGGTCCCGCGCGCGTCGCCGTGCGCATGGACTTCGACGTGAAAGACGAGATCGCCCGACTGCAATCCCACGAGGGCCGCTCGCAGCTCGGGAGGAACGTCCAAGAGCATGGTCGAGTAGGTGCCTCGGCGTAGCCCCCTGAAGCTGCCCGTCGCGACGTGCCGGTGGTGCAAACGGAGTGCCTGCGAGCTCACGAGCAGCTCGATCCGGCCCGCGGCGGGGCGATCGTCGCAGTCGTGGTCGCCGTCGGTCGGCAGCGACACGTCGATGGCGAAGCTCGATGCCGGATCCGAGAGGCCCGCAAGAGCCGCCGTGAAGTCGGTCACGGGCACGCTTGTCAGCTCGACGTCGTCGTCGCGCGCGTCGAGCGCGAGCGCGGCGTTGCCCTGGGTGCGGATAGGCGTGGAGGAGAGCGTCCCGCCATCGGTCCTCCAGTCGCCGGGATCCTCGAAGCCGAGGACGGTGTCCGCGCTCGCGGCACCGCCCAGGTCGGACGAAGACGACTGCACGGACTCGCCGCCGATCTTCTCGCTGCAACCGCACGCGAGCGCCAATGTCGTGAGGAGCATCGGAAGGAGGATGCTGCCCGATCCGAGCTTCTTCCTTGTCATTGACGTGCCCTTTCTCGTTGCTGCCGCTCGGAGCAGACGCGCCGAGCGGGTCCGGGTCGTGACATCGAGCGCGCGCGCGAAGCCGCACGCGATCACGCTCGAACCAGCAGGTCATGGGTACGTGCCGCACCTCGTGCAAGCACGCTCGGCCCGCGCTCGACGAGTTCGTCCTCGTGACTTCGAAAGACACTCACGTGAATCGAGCGTCTCGCTTCGCCACCCCTCGCAACGACTGCAGCGCAGCAATCAGCTCCGTGCAGGTGAGGGCGGCGCCATCTGATGGATCCCCTCGTTCCGGAGCCGTTTCTTGCGGGATGACGTTCGGCGTGAATCCATGATCGGGTCGCGCGTCCAACGCTCATGACGACGCAGACCGCGATCTCCACCGACTCCAGGACCGACCGTCGCCGCGGAAAGGTCCGCGTGGCACCTAAGAGCGTCGAGCGCTTTGCCGACGAGTTGTTCGCCGAGACCGTCCATCAGCGACGCGTCGATTCGATCGCCCTGGGAGTCGTCGGGGTGGTGCACGCCGTAAGCCTTTCGATCCACGCGATCGGCCGTGGGATGGCGGCGGTGCGGGGCAAGGACGCCAAGCACGCGACCAAGCAGGTCGACCGCCTCCTCGGCAACACCGGGGTGCAGCTCGGGGTCCTGTTCGAGTCCTGGGTGCGGTTCGTGGTGGGCGACCGCAAGGAGATCGTCGTCGCTCTGGACTGGACTGAGTTCGATGGCGACAACCAGGCCACCATCTGCCTGTACATGATCACGCGACATGGTCGCGCGACGCCGCTGGTCTGGAAGACCGTCCCGAAGGCGACGCTCGCCGGCCGGCGCAACGACTACGAGTACAGCGTCGTCGAGCAGCTCGGCGGGATCCTTCCCCCCGAGGTGAAGATCACCCTGCTGGCCGACCGCGGCTTCGGCGACCAGAAGTTCTACGCCATCCTTGAGGCCTTCGGCTGGGACTACGTCATTCGGTTCCGCGAGTGCATCCGCGTGACTGACAGCAGCGGGGCGACCAAGACCGCCGCGCAGTGGCTGGACAAGACAGGACGCGCCACGATGCTCAAGGGCGTCGGCGTCACCGAGGACAAGAGCCCGGTGCCGGCCGTGGTGCTCGTTCACGACAAGCGCATGAAGGAAGCCTGGTGCCTGGCCACGAGCCGCACCGACCTCGGCGCCGCCGCGGTGACCAAGCTGTACGGCCGGCGGTTTACCATCGAAGAGACCTTCCGCGACACCAAGGACGTGCACTTCGGCATGGGCCTGTCGGCCACGCACATCGGCTCCGCCGGCCGTCGTGACCGACTGCTCTTCCTCGCCGCGCTCGCCTACGCGCTTCTCGTCTTGCTTGGCGCTGCGGGCGAACGCTGCGGCCTCGATCGCACGCTCAAGGCCAGCACGACCAAGCGACGGACCCTCTCGCTCTACAAGCAGGGATGCCACTGGTACGACGCGATCCCTGCGATGAACGACGAGCGCTTCGAGTTGCTCATGAATGCCTACGACCAGTGCCTACGCGAGCACGAGGACATTCAGGCGGTTTTCGGCCTGCTGTGAGCGACAAGGACGAGGGGATGCATCAGCGGCGCCATGGCACGAGGCGGCCGGCTCGCACGTGCCCGTCGCCAGCGACCCCTCCACGCAGCAAACGTTGGGGCCCAGCAGGGCTTGTCGCCGCACGGAAAGCCGAACGCGATCTCGAACCCGTC
>Ga0209012_1000204_pt1 | contig 94748 bp, 87 predicted proteins | sample RS3BMetagenome_FD_184735 | JGI IMG/M metagenome (GOLD analysis project Ga0209012, IMG submission 184735) | Ferric oxide microbial mat and aquatic microbial communities from Rainbow Spring, Yellowstone National Park, USA - RS3B (SPAdes) (version 3) ... | reverse complement strand
GCAGCGTTGGTTTTCCCGGCACCAGCGCTTCCACATGCACTTTACGCCAACGAGTGCATCGTGGCTCAACATGGTCGAGCGCTTCTTTCGCGACCTGACCGTCAATCGATTACGTCGTGGCGCCTTCGGGAGCGAGGCAGAATTGATTACCACGATCATGGAGCACCTTGAGAATCACAACCAAAACCCCAAGCCATTCATCTGGGCGGCCAAGGCATCCGACATCCTGGAAAAAGTTGCACGTGCCCGAGCAAAGCTTATAACTGCCCATCGGTAAGCCGCACTACACTAGATTGGTTCAGCAAGCGACGAGCCTGCGCGACAAGTTCCTCGACCTAGCCTATGAAATCCAAGAGGAACTAGGTCGCGAGTCCAACGGTGTTATTGCGCTGAAAGGCATCGGCGAGGCACTAGACCGAGTGGCGGTCGCTCCAGCACATTTCACCCCCGAAGACGTAAACAAGTGGCTGCGAGTCCTCATGGCTGAACCCGAGATTAACAGTAACCGCCTTCTAAAGGCCGTCTTGACGGCGAGCAGGTTATCGTGCTGAGCCGCTTAGTTCTGTAGCAATAGATTGGTCGTCGCGTCGTTGGCGGCGAGCGATGCGGCGTGCGCGTTTAAGTTCCACGGCAGCAACTCGTCGATGCGGTTGATCGGATGGTCAGGGATGCGCACGAGCACTTCGCGCAGAAATGCTTCGGGGTTGTAGCCGTTGAGCTTCGCGCTGCCCAGCAAACTATAGATCGCCGCGGCTCGCTCACCGCCGGCATCGCTGCCGGCGAACAGAAAGTTCTTGCGTCCGAGCGCAACGCATCGCAACGCGCGTTCGGCCGCATTGTTGTCGATCTCGATGCGGCCGTCGTCGCAATAGCGGATCAGCGCTTCCCAGCGCGTGAGCGCATAGCGAATCGCCTTTGCCGTGGCGGACTTCTGCGAGAGCGTTGCGAGCGTCGCTTGTAACCACCCGTGCATGGCATCGAGCGCAGGGCGGCTGCGTTCTCGCCGCAGCGCGCACCGTTCGTCGGGCGGCCGCCCGCGAATCGTTTGCTCGATGGCGTACAGCGCGCCGATGCGGTCGAGCATCTGCGCTGCAATGGGAGATTTATGCAACTCGTGCAGATCGACGAACTTGCGCCTCACGTGCGCCCAACACGCGGCTTCGCGTACCCGGCCGCCGTCGTAGAGCTTCGAATAGCCCGCATAGCCATCGGCTTGCAGCACGCCGGTAAAGTCGGCGAGATGGCGCTGGGGGTGCTCGCCTTTGCGATCGGGGGTATAGGCAAACCACACCGCGGGCGCCGCTTCACCCGCAGCAGGGCGTTCATCGCGGACGTAGGTCCACAGCCGGCCGGTCTTGGTCTTGCCCCGCGCCGGGGCGCGAGCACCGGAATCGGCGTATCGTCGGCATGCACGACCTCGGCAGAAAAGACATGTGCGCGTAAGGCATCGGCAAACGGCGTCAAGAGCGCGTTGATGTTGCCGACCCACTGCGCGAGCAGCGAGCGGTCCAGTTCAACGCCCTCGCGTGTATCGATATCCGCTTGCCGATGGGGCGGCAGGTGATCGGCGTATTTGCCGATAAGCAGGTACGCAGAGAGTCTCAGATCACCATCTCGCCTACGTAGAAGGATGAATAGAGTTCTCGTCACAAAATGGTCACCAAAAAGGTCACATGTTAATGAGACCTCGGCGAGCGTACCGGACGGAAAGCCTTGATTTTACAGGGTGTTATCGTCCGGTACGATCGACTACGTCCCTCGTAATGCTGATTCGTAATCAGCAGGTCAGCGGTTCGAGTCCGCTCGTCGGCTCCAGAAAAGCCCGCCGCTTTGAACGCGTGGCGTTCACGTATGCCCAGCGTTACCGGGTGCCGTCGGCGCCGCTTTGATTGCCGCCCATCGTGCGGATCGCGATGGTGCCGATGCCGGCGATGGCGATCGCAAGCGCGACCCAGAGCAGCCACGGGTTGCGTTCGCTCCACGGCTGCGTGTGCAGGGGCACGAATCCCGGGTTACGCTCCGGCGCGCTCAACGTCGCGTCGGCAGGAACGTTGGGAGCATGTGCGTGCGTCGCTGCATAGTCGAACTGCGGTGCGCTCGCCGTTACATTTCCGTAGATCAGTCGATAGCTCATCGCCGGTAGGGCATCGAAAACGAGCCGTCTCGGCACGCCGTACGCCGTTACTGCCACCGAACGCAGCGGCGCATCGCTCCCATTATGAATGCGAATACGCCAGTCCGGCGCCTGCGTTTCGTCGAAATCGATGAAGGCACGGTAGGTGTCGTGCGTTCGTGCGATCGTTCCGGAACTCACCGTTTGCCAGGTGCTTCCATCATCGCTGCTCTCGATATCGACGTCGCGAGCGTAGAGCCGATTCGCCGCGTCGATGCGGATGCGGTCCACCGGTACCGAATCGATGGCGAACGCGCGATAGCTCGTCGTCCCTCGTGCATTGCGCGATGGCGCCCCGAGCCGCACTTGGTAGCGCGCCTGCGCGGGTGCGGCTGAGGGCGCCGAAAAGCGTAAGCCGAGAATCGGGAAGAGGTGAGTTGTTTGCAGCACGCGCACGCGCACGTAGCGGGCCGTACTCGCTGGGAAGCTCACCTGAGTGTTCGTTGCCAGGCCGTCGCGTTCGTAGTCGTAGATCGGCGCATCCGTGCGAATGGTACGCCACGTGATGTCGTCGTCGCTCGCGTCCACATCGACGCGTGCGTCAAACGTGTCGAGCGACGTGACGATGTCGAGCACGCCGTACGGAGCGCGATGGCTTCCCAAATCGGCGACCGCTTGTGAATACCTCGAGGGAACGAAACCGCGATCGGTGACCGTCGCGTCGATCCACGTCGAGCTCTGGGAGTCCGGGGAGGTAACAATTGCAAAGGGAACCGTGCTTCCGCGTGCGTCCACGACGCGCAGATCGCTCAGGTTCGGCTGCGCATTTGCATAAATCGTGGATGGAACTTCGAAGGCAACGCTTCCGCTCCGCCGCACCTGGATCGTCCGTACGTATTTCCAATGCTTCCACGTCGCCGGGAGCGAACCGGGGGCGAGGACGGCGGCGGCAAGAACGGCGGAGATCATGTGCGCTCCTTTGCTGCGCCTGCGAGGCGCTGGTAGGCATAGGCAATGGCGAGAAGCACGATGCCGAGCGCCAGAAACGAGACGATGCGAATGCCCGGGTTAACGGCCTCCATATCGACCGCGAACGCCTTGACGATCGCACCCAAAAGCAGTGCTAAGCCCTCCCATCGTGCCAGCGCGAGAGCGCGTCGTAAGCCATATGCGAATAGGGCGATGGCATAGAACGTCCAGAGCAACGTGATGGCGAGTTGGCTATGGTCGACCGCCGCATAAAGATCGTTCGATAGCGCGTATAGGAGCGCAAGGTGGCCGAGCGGTTGGAATGCCGTGAAGATGCTGCGCTCCAACGCAGCGAGGGTTGCGCGCTTCCTCACAAATCCCAGGTGCGCTGCAAAAAATGAGAGAGCGATAATCGCAAAGACCGTGAAGCGGTCGTTGAGGAACGGGTGCCCGCCGCTCGGCGGAAAGGTGCCGACGGCGAGCAGCGCACATAAAAATGCGAGATAGCCGAAGAGACGCACGGCCCAAAGATCGAATTGAAGGCCGATCCAGCAGAGCAGTGCGCCCTCGATGGCCCAGATGGCGATGACGACCGCGCCGCTGAAGGTGATGGCGACGCCGCCGGTGATGAGTGCGAGGGCGATGGCGGCAAGAAGATTGCGATCGTTCGAGCGCGTCCTCTGAGCCAGCATGACGAACACCGCCGCGAGCACGACGACCGCCGCCGTAAGCAGGTGGCGATGCGCCTCGTAGAGTTCGAGGTGGAGGCAGAGGTAATAGGCGCTCGTCGTCGATACGAGTAGCACCGATTCATACGCCGATAGTGCGATCGATGCGAACGCCTTGCGTATTGGCTGCCACACGAAGAGCGTCAAAAAGAGCGTGGCAAAGAGAAGAATCGTGGTAAGCGGGAAGGCGGGCACGCTCGCTGCGGTTGCGAGGTAGAATTGCGTAAAAAGAAAGGCAACGCTTTGGATACGGGGCCAGCGACGGTTGATCGGCAAGAATACGAGCGCACCGTCGAGGAGCGCGATATAGGTGAGCAACGTGAGGGGAGCCGGGTTCTGCGTGACGTTCAGCAGCGGCGTGATAAAGCCGCCCAACATTGCGAACGTAGCGGTCACCTCGGAGTTGCGGTAGAGTGCGAGCACCGTCAACCCGGCGGTAACGAGCGACATCGCGACAAAACTCACGGATATCGGAATCAAATGAAATGCGTTGCCCGCGCCCCAAAGCGAGAGATAGAGAACGCCGCCGCCGAGGCCCGTGAGCACGCCGGCGTAATGCTGTTGCCCCTTGATCTGCAATCGGTCGCCGAGCGCGACGAGCCCGATTCCCGCTAACAGCCCGATCGCAACCCGACCGCTCGGCCCCACCCACCCATTGCTAAAGGCGTAGTCGATGAAGAACGCAACGCCCAGCAGCAACGTAATCGCACCGATCGCAAGTAAGACGCGCCCACCGAGGAACGCTTCGGCGTCGGTGCGAGCAGGGGAAGGCGGAGGGAGCGAAGAGAGCGGCACGTCGGCGGCCGGTGCCGCGAGTACGGGTGGTGCTATGGGTGCGCTCCACTCTGTGTGCTGCGCCGTTGGTGCGGTCGCTCGCCGCGCTTGGATGCTCGCCGCAAGCTCTTCGACCGTTCGCTCTAAACGCGAAAGGCGCGTCTCAAAATCGTCCGAGGGGTTATCGGTCATAGGAAGTCCTCCGAAGATCTTTCCTGGTGTCGATTTGTGGCTTCATTGCGTCGTGATGCTCCCGATCTCAGCGACGCCCGGCAAAGTGAACCACATGTTCCCATCGGGGCCGGGTGCGATTCCGAGCGGGCGTGCCCCGTCGGGTAGCGTGTACGAAAACTCGCTGACGACGCCGTTCGGTGTAATGCGGGCGATTTTATCGGCATATACCTCCGTGAACCACAGATTCCCATCGGGGCCGGAGGCGATTTCACCGAGCCCTGCCTGTGAGGTGATGCCGGTAGAAAACTCGGTGACTACGCCGCTTGGCGTGATGCGCCCGATGCGACCGGCGCTAGGCTCGGTGAACCAGAGGTTGCCGTCGGGGCCGGCCGCGATAGCGACGGGAGCGTTTCCAGCGCTTTGGCCGATTGTGAACTCGGTCACCGATCCGCTCGGCGTGATGCGCCCGATGCGATCGGCGCCGGGTTCGGTAAACCAGAGGTTGCCGTCGGAGCCCGGTGTGATGCCGTAAGGGTGCGCGTTCGCACTGATACCGGTTGTGAATTCGGTGACCGCTCCGCTTGGCGTGATGCGCCCGACGCTATTGTTGGCAATCTCGGTAAACCAGAGGTTGCCGTCGGGACCCGCGGCAATGTCGTTGAGCCCTGCTTGCGTCGTGATGCCGGCCGAGAACTCGGTGACGCCCCCGCTCGGCGTGATTCGTCCGATGCTGTTGTCGCCGGGATCGGTGAACCAAAGGTTGCCGTCAGGGCCCGCGGATATGTCGAGGGGGAATGCATTCGGCGTGATGTGCCGGCTCCGAACTCGGTGACGGCCCCGCTCGGCGTAATGCGCCCGATGTGATTGACGTCGGGTTCGGTAAACCAGAGGTTCCCGTCGGGGCCCTTTGCGATGTAAAACGGCGTCGCATGGGCGCTGATGCCCTGTGCGAACTCCGTAATGAGACCGGCGGGTATCGGGCCGATACTCGTACGCGGGGGAATGTTCGCCGAACCGCCGCAGCCCGTTAGAAAGAGTGCGAGCCCCGCAGCGGCAATAGAAACGGAGCGAAATAGGGAAGCGATATCCGATTTCATCGGGCGGAGATTCTCGAGCCCTTCCGGCAAGCCCTTGTCTCGGTAGGTTTTTCGAGCAGGTGGCATCTGCAGCGACGACGGAGAGAGCGTCGCATGGAAACGATGGGGACGCTTGTGAAGCGAAGCGGCTTGGGAGCGTGCCGACGGGGCGCGTTCGTTCTTGCGATTGCGTTGGCGATGCCCGCAGCGGCGCGCGCAGCGGTGTGCGCCCCGTCTCCTGCGATCGCGCGGGTGACTCCTGCCGTACGTGCGCTCGTCGACGGGATCAACGCCCGCGGCTTAGAGCGCTTTGCTCGAACGCATCCGACCGATTCCGGGAGCGCATGGGATGGATCACCAGTCCTCGACTGGTATTTCGATACGATTGAGTCGGGGAGAGCGCTCCTCGCCCGTCCGGTCGGCACGCGAGCGTTTCTCGCCGGACTTTCGCGTGCGCGGATCGATCTATCGGGGCGAATCTGGGCCGATCCGGCGGAGAGCAAATACTCGGCGGCTGATGCGACCCTGCTCGCACGAAATTATTGCGTGCCGACACAATGGGAAAAGCTCGCTACCAACCGGAGTCCTTTCCAGCCATGGAAAGCGGCCCACGTACCGCAGCTCCAATACCTTATTGAAATCGACGATACACCGAGCATCATCTTCGTCGCGGGAATGAAAAGCGCGCTACCACGTATACCGACAACCTTTGTAGAAAAGTTGCCCTACTATTCACGTGGCGGCGTTCGCGGCGCTCGCATCGAGGGGCGCACGGCGAAGACGGCGCTCTACCTCTTTTGGGGCAAGCGTGACGCTCTGAAGAGCTTTCGAAAATCGCTCGATCTTCAACGTTGGAAGAGCGTTCGCGATGCCTTCAGGGCGACGTCAATTTCCCTGTCGAACGTGGCGTACGGGCGTTCCTATTCATTTTCACGCCAGGCGCCGGGCGGGATGTTTTTGGGCTCTACAGCGATGCCCCAGGATCCGTATCAACAAGGAATTGCGGGAAGTGGATTTTTACACCTTGGTTCCCGCAACGCAGTGGTTGAGGTCGGCGAAGGAGTAGCCGGAACGGCGAAACCGAACTGCCTCCTGATGAAGCCCAAAGGGGTCATTTGCCCCGGCGTGGATTGGGAGAACTACAACGTTCTTCCGGCTAAACAATTCCGCTTTTCGGCAGTCGTTCCAATGATCTACATTGTCGTCGAGCCGCGAACGGGTGCGATACTCTTTATCGGCGCGACCTAAAATTGCGCCGTGCCGAGGCGAACGATCGTGCGGGGAGCCCGCCATGCCTTGCTCCAGCGCTTTGCGTGTGTCGGCGCAGCTTCGGTCCAGAGCCCATAGATGCGGCCGGCATACGCCGCAATGCCGTTGTAATCACCCATGAATTGAAACGACGGGTCGAAGGGCTTCGTCGTCCATTCATAATTGCGGTAGGTGCGCCCACCATCGGTCGAGCGCGCGAGCGTTACGGTGGCGAGTTCGTTCTTCGGGTCGGCGCGACGGTCGTCGAAGATGACGTACGCATCGCCGGTGGTGGGGTCGACGGAGAGCCATTGGAAGAGGTGGTCGCGCCCGTCGTGCGATCGGTCGTCGTTGACCTTCACCGGTGCGCTCCACGTTACACCGCCGTCGGTTGAAGTAGCGCTAAAAATATCGACCTCACCATTGCGATAATCCGACCAGGTGATGAAGAGGCGGTGCGCCTTCGGTGCGATGGAGATCTGGGGGAAGCCGTTGACTTCGCGGTCTTGATAGCCTTGCACGTAATAATTCATCGAGGGAACGTCGATAATCGCGTGCGACGGCGCGAAGGTTTTCCCACCGTCGCGTGAGACTGCGAGCACGATATGCGTGCCGTCCTGCCAGACGGTGTAGAGCGTTCCATGCGGACCGACGGTGCCGTCGAAGCCTTCGGTGGCGCCGTTGTCGTCGCGCGGTAGCCCGTCGACGGTGCTGATCCGTATCGGGTGCGACCAGGCCGCGCCGCCATCGCTCGAGCGGGAGAACAACATTTCAGAGTACGAGCGGTGGAACTCGGTCCATCCGATGTAGAGATTTCCACGGTAGGGCCCATGCGTATCGTCGGCGACGATGTAGGGCTTATCTTCGAAGACGTTCGGGCGACCGACGGGAGCCTTCACCGCCACGGCGCGGCGCTGCCAGTGCACGCCGCCGTCGTTCGAGCGCTCCACAAAGATACCGTTCCGGGTTGCGTGGTGCGCCCAATAGCTCTCGGTGCCGAGTTTATCGAACGCGATGTAACAGAGAATCGCGTGGCCGCGTGCGTCGTAGGCGAGCGAGACATCCCCGTCGACCAAGCGATGATCGTGGGGAACCGCAGCGGCGCTCTTCCACGTGCGCCCTGCGTCGCGCGAGTAATCGACGAGTCCGCCGACTTGATACGCGGCGACGACATTGCGAGGATCGGCGGGATCGACCGCTACTGCGGGTTCCGACCAGAAACCGGGCTTCGGCGTCAAGGTGATGACGGCTTTCCCAGGTGCGGGCGGGAGTGTCGCCGAGGATGCGGCGAGCAAGACGAGTGCGAGCAGAAGAAGCGAGCGTTTCATCATTGGTGCAGGCCGCATTCGGTTTTTGGGTGGCCGGGCCATCTCCCGCTGCGAAGTTCCGTCCCCGTGCTCGGGGCCGTGCAGGGAGCGCAACCGATACTTCCATAGCCGGCGTCGTGGAGCGTGTTATAGGGCACGTCGTGCGCCTCGATGTAGTTCCATATTTCACGCTCGCTCCAGCGTGCGAGCGGATTGACTTTCGCCAATCCGAAAAGACGATCCCATTCCAGCACCGGCGTCTGCGCGCGCGTCGGTGTCTGATCGCGCCGGATTCCCGAGATCCACGCGCGATATCCGGAGAGATAGCGCCGTTGCGCGTCGATCTTGCGGATCCCACAACACCGATCGGGATCACGCTCCCAGAGACGTTCGCCGTAGCTCTGCGATTGCGCGACCAAATCGATCGGCGGGCGCACGGCAACGGGAGCGATCTCATATTTTTCCGCGACGGCGCGAATGTGTGCGTAGGTCTCTTCGTGTAGCAGCCCGGTATCGAGATAAAAAATCGGCACCGTGCGATCCAAGGCCAGCAACTGATCGAGCAGTACCATTCCGCTCGGGCCACCGAACGAACATGCCGCTACGATCGACCCAGAATAGCGCGCGAGTGCCCACTGCAAAATCTCCGCCGAGCTCGCAGCCTCGAGTTCGGTGGCCGTCACCGAGAGTTCTTCGATCAACGCTTTCCGCCGATTCCGCGAAAAATACCGCGCCCTACTCTCCCGAAGGCGCGCCAGAAAACGTGCTGCTCCGCGCGACGAACCATGCGCTGCGGATCGCCGGAGGCGACCGCTTCGACGTCGCCGAGAACCGAGCCACCGCGATAGAGCGCGTGGCGTACGCGGCCGATGCTCGTCGCCGCGCTCGCCGCTGCAACGCCCGCTCCAATCGCTGCCGCCGTCGCAGCGGCGTGCGGGCTTTGCTGCGATGCCATCGCGGTGCGGCCGGCGGTAAATGCGTCGGCAGCCGCATCCATCGACGTGTTGACGATCGCTTCGAGATGTTCGTTCACCGCCGCGGCCAAACTTTGCTGTAGGTCGGGCGCGCGGCCGTTCATCGCGACCAGCAGCGTCATCTTGAGCGCAGTATGCATCGCGTTCTCGGCGATCTGCGCCGCCATCTCGCCCTCCGCGCCCGAACCGGTAAAAAGTCGTTTCGCCTTCGTTCCATGGGTGATCGGAATTTTCATATTACTGACCCTTCTTTACGGGCAATCCACGTTGTACCCAGCGCAACATCCCGCCGGCCATATTATAGCTCGCTCCGAATCGCCCCGAGGCTTCGAGCGCTGCTTGCGCTCGCCCACTCCGAGCGCCGGAGCGACAGATACATACGATCTCGCGATCGGTTGGAATCTCTGAGACGCGTGCGGCGAGATGGCCGAGGGGGATCAGCGTCGCTCCCTCGATATGCCCCTCGGCCCACTCCGATGGCTCGCGAACGTCGAGGAGAAAGGCGCCCGCTTGCGCCTTCTCCGGGACCTGCTGAGGTTCGATCTCTCCGGGCACGTGTGAATCCTTTCCTCGTCGTCGCTTGCTACCGGGGGTGATTCGCGTGTCATTGACCCCCGTCATTCCCTCGAGCCGAGCATGGTGTAGAATGCTCGCAGGAGGGTCATGCATGGGCGACGGTCTCTTGGTTTTGAGGATCTTTTTCGTCGTGGCGGCGATCGCGATTGCGGCTATGCTCTTCGTCGCCCTCTACGGCGCGAAGACGCCGTTACCGCAGAGTGTCGTGAACGACGCCGGCTATCGAATCCGCAAGCTCTGGCTGGGGCTCGTTCTCGTCGTTGCGGTGGTGGCGTTTGCGGTCACACTGCCGTTCTTTCCGTATCCCTGGGCAAAGGATTCGCCTGGGGCGCGGCACATCCAGGTGACGGCGGCGCAGTACGCATTCGTCATGCCTGCCGTCCTGCCGGCCGACGTTCCGCTCGTCTTCGATGTGACATCGCAAGACGTGAATCACGGGTTCGGTATCTACGCTCCCGACGGCACGCTTTTCGCGCAGGTTCAAGCGATGCCCGATTATATCAATCACCTTCCGATTGAGTTTCACGTAAAAGGCCATTACGTGGTGAGATGCCTCGAGTTTTGCGGAATCGGCCACGCCTATATGCACGGAGGCTTCGACGTACGATGAAAGTTATGTGGACCTATATCGTGGCGGGGCTCACGATTTTCGGGCTGATGCTGCTCGTCGGTATCGGCTTGCGTGCGTCCCAGGCCGGCTGGATTCCCATCGATACGGGGACGTTCTACTCGTTGTTGAGCCTTCACGGCGTCGGCATGATTACCGCGATGGCGATCGCGGGGCTCGGCCTTCTCTGGTATCTCGTCGATCGGGAGATACATCTCGACGAACGCATCGCGATGCTTGCGTTCGCATTTTTTGCCGTCGGCGTGCTCGTCGTGATCGTCAGCGTTGTTTTCGGCCACTACGGCGCGCTCTGGACGATGCTCTATCCGCTTCCCTTCGTGGGAACTACCTGGCCCTCGTGGGCGACCGGAGCATGGTTGCTCGGCGTCGCCGCGGTCATGCTCGGGTTCATGTTGATCTGCGCGCAAATTCTCGGTGCGATCTTGCGCAGCTCCGGTGGGTTGGGATCGGCGCTCGGGCTCGACTACGTCTTCGGGCGCAAAGCATTCGAAGCCGCCGGGAAGCACCCGCCGAGCCCACAGATGCTCGCTGCAACCGTCGTGTCGATCGACGGACTCATCGGCGGCGCGTCGGGGCTTTTGGTGGGAATCGCCATGATCGCCCATTGGCTCGATCCGCACGTCGTCATCGATCCGCTCTGGGCGAAAAACCTCACCTATCAGTTCGGCCACACGTTCGCCAACCTCACCATGTATATGGCGGTTGCGGGCATCTACGTCGCGTTGCCGATCTGCACCAAACGCGCGTACCACTCGTCGATTCCGCTCGTCGTGGCGTGGTGGGGGACGTTGGTGTTCGTCATCATTGCGTATTTCCACCACCTCTATATGGATTTCGTTCAGTGGCCGGCGGTGCAATATATCGGCGAGATTAGTTCGTATCTCGCCGCCGTTCCGGTGGTCGTCGTGACGGTCTTCGGTGGGCTCATGCTCATCCATCGCTCCGGAATGAAATGGACGTTGGGTTCGATGTTCTTCTTTGCCGGAATGATCGGGTGGATCGTCGGTGGGAGCGCGGCCATTCTCGATGCGACGATTCCCTTTAACGTCGATCTGCATAACACGCTCTGGGTGCCCGCACACTTCCACACCTATCTGCTCGAAGGCGTCTTCCTGTTCATACTTGGATGGGTCTTCGTCTCGTTAGAGCAGCGTGCCGAAGCCGCTTCGAATGCGCTCGTACGCTGGATCGTCGGCCTCGGCATCTTCGGCGGCGGCGCGCTCTTCTTGCTCTCGTTTTACGTCGCCGGTGCGGCGGGCGTCCCGCGCCGCTATGCAGTCGAACCCTCGCCCGGCCCGTTCTGGGCGGGGATTGCCACCGTCGGCGCACTCTTGGTTCTCGTCGGCGTTCTTGCGGCGCTCGTCGAAGGCATTCGTCTCGCGCGTATGCGAGCCGTGGGGAGCGCGGTGTGAAGTCGCGAGCGTTCGGCTTCGTCGTTCTCGCGTTGACGCTCGCTGCGGCACTGGTGCCGCTCCTCGAGCGTCACACCGACCTCCCGATCTGGCAGCACCATTTGCTGCACGCGGGATTGCTCGCCGGCGGCGGACTCGCCGGAATTTTTGTTACCGCGCGCGTGCGTGGTTCGCAAGGCGGCAGTGCGTTTTGGCTCGTGCCGGCGCTGCTCGCACCGATGGTGGCGATGTTCGCGATGTGGCCGTCGGCGTACAACTATTTCGAGACGCATCCCTCCGGACACGTATTCGAACATATGCTTTTGATCGCACTTGCGTATATCACCACCGCCTCCGCGGAGAGCTATGCAGCGGGGCTTGGGTGGGTCGTCGGCGGAGCGATGGTGTTCATGGCCGTCGCCGCAGCGCGCGGCTTCGGCGTCTCGTTCGGAAACGGCGGTTAGCCGACGGTTTCACCCGGAAACGCGTTGTTCACGATCTGGGTTAACGATTCGCGATTGAGGCGGACGATGCGCCCCGCGACGCGCTCGATCGCACCGCCCGCTTCGAGCTCGGCGAGCGAACGATTGACGACCTCTTTCACCGTGCCCGCTGCAACGGCCAGGTCGCCTTGGGTCGTGCCGTCGAGGCTCGGCAACGCGTTCGAAAGCCCCGCTTCGGGAGAAGCGTAGGGCAGCAGCGCTCCCGCCACGCGCCCGATCGTTGGTAAGGACGTTTGCGCGGTGAAGCGGTCGATCACCATCCGTAGCCGCTGCGCGAGTTGTGCGTTGATCGCGCGCGCGACGCGCATGTCGTCTTGGAGAATCGAACGGACGACCGAGCGAGGGAAGACCGCCACCTTCGTGCTCTCCGTGATGCCGATCAGGCGAGCCGATGCGACGCCGCCGTCGATCGTATCGATGATACCGAACGATTCACCGGAGAGCACGTCGTAGAGGGCGTGCTCGCGGCCGAGCGGCGAGGTGACGATCGCGCGAAGGCCGCCGCGCAGAACGAGTCCCAGGTACGGCCACGACGTTCCCTGTTCGCAAAGCGCTTCGTTCCGTGCGATTTCGCGTTGCATCGCCGAACGCTCGAGCTCTTCGATCGTCGTGGCCTTTGCCGTGGAGAAAAGTGCGCTGCGTGCGAGAAGATCCGCGAGCGTCTCGACCGGCGATTCGCCGATCCGCCGCAGCAAGACTTCCCAGGTGTCGTTGCCGAGCATGCTCTGCAGCCAGACGAACTGCCCCGGCCGCAGCCGCTCGAAGTCGCTCTTGAGCGGGCGCGGCTCGTGATCGCTGACGATGCGCATCGCTTCGCCGATCGCAAGGGCGTCGAACGATGCGATAATGCGCGCGTGTCGCCGCCAGGTCGGCAGTATCCGCACGTCCACCTCGAAGGCGATCTCTTCATCGAACATCGCTTTCGTATGTTGCACGGCGGTCGCGCCTTGTCAAGCGCCTTCTAGAGGAGCCCCGCGCTAAATCGCAGTTCGACGATAGCGACCCGGAGGTCGCCCTCGGCCCGAGCGAGCGTTTCGTGCGCGGCCCGGTCTCCGAGATCGGCATCTTCGAGTTCGAGTTCGGTTCCGACGCCGCCGCGATAGCGCACCTCGGCGAGGCGGAGCGTTTCATCGCTGAGGGCGACGAGTTTCTTCGCAGCCTCAACCTGTGAGGCGGCGATCTCCTCGCGGAGATATGCTTGCCGTACCTGGAGTTCGACGCCATCTTGCAGCTGCGTGACGCCGAACTGCGCTTGCTTGAGCCCCGCATCGGCGAGAGCGATGCCGTTTCTCGAATAGCCGTTGTCGAAGAGCGTCCACACGGCGGTGAGGCCGATGGCGAATTGGTTGTGATATCCACCGACGACCGCCGGTTGCGTATTTCCGTCGGAGACGACTGCATTAATTTGCGGGACGCGCGATGCCTTCGCAGCGAGGATGCCCTTCCGCGCCGCACGGACCGCCGCGCGCGCTGCGGCGAGATCGCCGCGTTGCGCGAGTGCGGTCTGCAAGAGATCCGCGAGATCGAACGCGGGTGCGGTTGTTCCCAGCGGTTCGGTGAGTCGGTATCGATTGGTCAACGGCACGCCGAGCACCATATCGAGTTGGTTCTCGGAGAGTTTTACCGCCCCGGCGGCACCGATAGCGCGCACTCTCTGGTCGGCGAGCTCTGCTTGTGCGCGTAGCAAATCGGCGCGCGGGATCGTTCCGTTTTTAAGGTAGAGTTCCGCTTCGCGTTCGTGTTGCGCCGCAACCTCCACCGCCCGTTGCGCGACCGCATCGATGCGTTGTGCGGTGACGACGCCGAAGTAGGCTTGCGAGACCGCAGCGATGGTCGCGCCGCGCGCCTGTACGAGTTGGGATTCCGCCGCGGAGAGCCCGGCCGCGGCTTGGCCGACGTGAGCGTTGCGAATGCCGCCGTCGAAGAGCGTATATTGCATCGCGAGGATCGGGCTGTTCGTCGCATTGACGGCACTAAACGGAAGCGCTCCGATCGGCGTGCTGAGTTTTGCAACCGTACTCACGCTTTGGTAAGAATCTTGGAGCGCGAGACCGGGCAGCAGCGGTGCTTGAGCCTCGCCGAGTTGTGCGCGAGCCGCGTCGACGCCGACCGCCGCACTGCGGTACGACGTGTTGCGTTGTAGGGCGATATGAATCGCGTCGGCGAGCGCGAGGGGGCGCGGGCTCGCTGCGGGCGTCGGTGTGGCGGCACGAAGCGCGCCACCCGATGCCAGCGATACGGCGAATGAGAGGGCGAGAAGGAGGGGCTTATTCACGATCGAGTTCTTTCCATGAGGGCGCGTTCTCGATGGAACGCAACGTGAGGTGTTGGAGGGAGGTGATGGAGCCGTACGCACTCTGCAGTTCGAGTCTCGCCTTTTCGACGCGGAAAGGACCGCTGAGATCGGCGACTGCGTCGCGGGCATCGCCCTCGCCGCGGAAGATCTCCATATCGAGATCGACACTTTCGCCTTCGAGCAGGCGGGGGAGTGCCGTGCTTTCGAGTTCGATGCAGTCGAGTTCAGGAAAATTCACGATACTGCGGACGCGTTCGGTTTCGATTCCCGGCGTCGGTAGGGATTCGACGGCGAGGGTGCGGCCTTGCGCGATGATTCCATAGAGAAGCGGAATTGCGAGAACGGAGAGAACCGCCGACATCGTCATGCCGAAGACCAGTGCCCAGGCGAGCCCGCTCCAGACCGGGTCGGCGGCGATCACGATCGACGAAAGCACGCCCGCGGCAGCGGTAAGAAAGATCGGACGCGTGCGCGCCGTCGTCGCCTCGACCAGGGCCTCGTTGAGCGGGATGCCTTCCTTGATCTTCGATTCGATGAAGTCGAGGAGAATAATCGAATTTCGAACGACGATCCCGATAAGCGCGATCAACCCGATCATCGCCGTTGCGGAGAAGTAGATTCCAAAGGGAGCGAGCAGTGCGAATCCTGGTAGGACACCGATCACGGCGAGCGGCACCGCGGCCAGCACTACGAGCGGAATCATGAAGGAACGGAATCGTGCGACTAACAGGAAGTAGATGAGAATGAATGCGAGGAGCATCGCGCGGCCGAGATCGGCGAAGACGCGATTGGTCAAACTCCACTCTCCACCCCACGAGATCGAATAGCCGGTCGGTAGCGGGTGGCGCATGAGTGCGAGTTCCATATCGATGACTGCATAGGTCGAACTGCGTCCGGCCATATCCGCGCCAACGTAGGAGACGTTCCGGAAATCATCGCGATAGAGCGGGCGTTCGACATTGCCGGCTCGCGAGGTGACGACCGCGCTCAACGGCACCTGTATGCCGTTGCGTGAGGGGAGCATGAGCGACTCCAGCGCCGCGGGATCGCCGCGATAGGCACGTTCGAGGCGAAGGAATATCGAGACCGGTCGTACTTGGTCGGGAACGTGTAAGGTCGATACCGGTGCGCCATGAATCTCCATGGCCAGCGTTTGAATCGCATCGGTCACCGAGACGCCTGCGAGCGCCGCTACGGTGGGATCGACGCGGAGATTCAATGCGGCGGGAAGTTCCTTAAAGCTGGAATCGATATCGACGACTCCGCGTTCGCGTTGCATCATCGAAACGATGCGAGCCGCAATCGCGCGGCGTACCTCCGGGTCGGGGCCGTAGATCTTTGCGAGAATCGTATCGCGCACCGGGGGGCCGGGCGGCACCTGAAGGATCCGTAGCGTGGCGCCGCGTGCGGTGGCGACGGCAGCTAATGCGGGGCGAATCTGCGCCACGAAGGGAGCGGATTCGATCGAGCGGCGATCCTTCGGAAGCAGCGTCACATGGATCTCCGCCTGGTTGGGAGCGTTGCGGAAGACCGTTCCTTGGAAGAGCGCCGCAAGATCGGGCACGGCATTGGTGCCGACGAAGGTTTGGTAGGAACGAATCTGCGGATAGGTCGCGAGTTTGCTGCCGACCGCTGCTGCGATGCTTTCGGTGCGCGCGATCGAACTCGAAGGCGGTGCGTCGATGGCGACGAGGAACGAGGTTTCGTTGGCGTCGGGGAGCATGCGAAACTTTACCAACTTGAGAACCGGCAGCATCGCTGCGACGAGCAGTGCGAGCGCGAGGATGCCGAGGAAGCGCCGGCCGAGTTTACGATCGGCGAGCATCTTTTCCAGCGCGTTACGGAACGGCAAAATCCATTTCGGCGTTCCATGTGACGCCTTCGGCTTCTGGTTGCGGAGCAATGCGTAGGTCGCCCAGGGCGTGATCGTAAACGCGATCAACAGCGAGGCGATCATCGCGATGGGAACGTTCAACGGAATCGGACGCATGTACGGCCCCATCATGCCGGTGACGAAGAGCATTGGCAGGAAAGAGAGCACGACGGTAATCGTTGCCAGCGTCGTAGGGTTGCCGATCTCTTCGACGGCGAGAACCGTCGCTTCCGCCTTCGAGCGATGAGGGTTCACGACGTGATAGTGGCGATGGATATTTTCGACGATGACAATCGCTTGATCGACGAGGAGGCCGAGCGAAAGAATCAATGCGAAGAGTGTGATGCGGTTAATCGACTGCCCGTCGATCATCCCGATCCCCAGCGTTACGAAGAGCGTCAAGGGAATCGCGGTCGCGACGACGAGCGCCTCGCGCCAGCCGAGAACGAAAAGAAGTGCGACGACGATAAAGATCGCTTCCAACAATCGCTGGATTAACTCGTTGACCGCGAGGTTCGCTTTGTTCCCGTCGTTGCGCGTGACGTCGATCGTCATGCCCGGCGGCAGCGCGATCGTTTTGACGCGCGAGAGAATAAGGTTGGCGACCGTTACGGCATTCGTCCCGGCTTTTTTCGCAATTGCAATACTCACGGAGGCCTGCAGCCCACGCTCGGCACCCTTCGTGCCCGCCGCGTAGCCGAAACCGGTCGCGTTCTCGCGCGGTGTAAGCCCGCGCTCGACGGTGGCGACCTGTCCGAGCCTCACCGGTTGCCCGTCGCTCACGTTCACGATCTGATTGCGCACGGCATCGAGCGAGGTAAGTGCATCTCCCGCGCGCAGCGAGAGGCTCTCTCCATCGCTGTGGAGCGCACCGACGGCTTGGGTTGCGTTGCTCGCACCTAACGCGGAGGCAATCTGGCCCACCGATACGCCGTATGCGGCGAGTTTTACCGGATTGAGCCGAACGTTCACGACTTGCGGGCGCCCACCGAAGGTTTGCACGGTCGAGACGCCGGGAATCGCACGGACCGCGGAGATCAGACGCTGTGCGGCCTGATAGAGCTCGCCGCGATTGTAACGTTTGCCGTGAAGATTGAGGACGACGATCGGAACGTCATCGACGGAGAGCGGCGTGATGACCGGGCGCGACGCACCGGGAGGCAGATCGCCGAGGTGCGCATTCACTTGGTCGTAGAGGGCGACGAACGATTTACTCGGGCTTTCGCCGACGTGGAAGAGCACGGTGAGCATCGAGTAGTCTTGCGTCGTCGTAGCGTAAATGTGGCTGATGCCGGGAACTTCTTGCAGCACCCGTTCGCCGCGCTCGGTGAGCAATTTCTCGACTTCGCGAGCCGAGGCGCCGGAATACTGCGTGAAGATCGTCGCTGCAGGCATGGTGATTTCGGGATTCTCTTGCCGCGGCGTCTGCAAAATCGCGAAGATTCCCCAAACCGAGATCGCGATGACGATCGTCGGGGTGAGCTTCGAGGTAAGGAAGTACCGCGCGAGGCGTCCGATTCCGGTCAACGGCTTCATTGAGTCACAACCGTGACGGCGGCCCCGTCGGTGAGTTCGGCGAGGTTGCTCACGGCGATCGTCGTGCCCGCAGTGAGTCCGGTCACGATCGCAGAGTGTGTATCGATCGAGACCGACTCCACGGGCGTAAACGCGGCCTTCCCGGCGTGGACCGCGAAGACGCCGCTCTGCCCGGCGCGTTCGACCAGCGCCGAGAGGGGGATTCGCGTGCCGCGGGCGCTCCGCGCACGAACGAGCACGCGTGCAAACATTCCGGGTAAGAGCCCGGGGTGCGCGGGGAGATCGATGCGTAGCATCGCGGATCGGAGCGCCGGATTCTCGGAGGGGACGAGCGAGCGCACGCTGCCGAGCAGCGTCGTGCTTCCCAGTGCGTCGACGCGAACGGGAAGTTCGTGCTGCGAACGGAGCGCGGCGAGATCGGCGAGCGGAATCGCAACTTTTAATTCGAGCATTCCGTCGCTCTCGATGCGTACGACCGGGCTCCCGGCGCCGACGACCTCGCCTGGGCGAACGAACGTCTGGGTGACGATGCCGTTAAAGGGCGCGGTGATCGTGGCGTCATTGACGGGAACGCTCGCCGCAGCGACACCGGCGCGTGCGGCAGCCTCGCCGCCGGAGGCCGCTTGCACCTGCGCGCGGGCCTGCGCGAGCCCCGCGCGAGCGACTTCGAGTTGTGTCTGTACTTGATCGCGCTGCTCCTTTGAAATCGCACCGGCGTTATAGAGATTTCCCATGCGTTGCGCGGTTTTGGCGGCGAGATCGTAACGACTCTGCGCTTGTTGCAGGCCCGCGATTGCCGCTGCCGATCCGGCGCCGGCGGCATTCGCCCCGGCGCGAGCGCCGGCGAGCATCGCCGCGTATTGCGCGCTATCCACGCGCGCGAGTGTCGCGCCCGCCGCGACGCGGTCGCCTGCATGGACGGCGAGGAGATCGATGCGTCCCGGAGTGAGCGCGCCGACCGTCGCGCGATGCACGGCGACGAGCGAACCGGAAAAATCGGTCGTCGAAGCGATCGAGCCGCTCTGCGCGATTGCGGTGCGCACGGCAATCGCGGGCGCGGCTTGCTTCGTCGCGTTTCCCCCACCGCACGCGGTAAGGGTGAGCGAGAACGCTACGGCGAGCGCCGCGGTGGTATTACGCTTCACGCGTCTTTCCTCCAACGCCCAACGCGCCCAAAATATTCGACATCATGCACCATCCCGTCAGTGAAGACTGTAGGAGGTTCGCGCCGACGAATGCCGTCAGCCAGAGCCAGCGACGGTCGAGTAACGACAGCACGAGGCTCGCGAGCACGATCGTGCCGGCGATGCCGCGCACGGTTGCTTCGACCTTCCAGCCACGCTCGCGCGCCGGGCACATCAATGTATCGGTGAAACGCATTCGAGAAACTCCCCAAAAAAGACGGATAGGAACGATTGTGATAATACCATACCCCCTAGGGTATTGCAAGATGAGGGCCTACGGGGTAGAGTATCAGCATGGCGAAGCAACGTGCGGGCGCCCCCGCCGAACTCCACGGCAGCCTCGATGCGACGACTGCCGGCGATGTCCTGACGCGCTTGCGCCGCGTCGAGGGGCAGATTCAGGGTATCGGTCGCATGATCGAACAGGGGCGCGATTGCCACGCGATCGCGCAACAGATGGGTGCGGCAAAGGCCGCGCTCGAACGCGCGACCGTGCAATTGATGACCTCGAGCCTCGTGCAGTGTCTCAAGCCCGGAAAGAACGGGGCGATCGACCAACAGGAGATCGCTCGGCTTACCGACACCTTCGCAAAGATTCTCGGTTAACGGCCCTCCGCTGCCGCTAGCGGATCGAGCGCACGCGCATCAAACCGCGCGCTGAATTCCCCAGATAGATCTCCTCGGCATCGTCGAGATCGTTCGGCATGAGTCGCGCTTCCTCGGCTTCACCGCACGCGAGGAGTTCGGCGCGCAGAATACCGGGCAGGAGCCCCGCCGCGAGCGGCGGTGTGAGAAGGCGATGCTCGCGCTTGATGAAGAGGTTGGTGCGACTGCCCTCGGTGAGCTCGCCGCGTTCGTTGCAGAGCACGGCATCGAAGCAGTTCGAGGCGACGGCGTAGGCGGCAGCTTCCTCGAGCGCGGGGCGATAAGAGCCCTTGATGCGAAGCCACGGGTCCTCGGAACGCACGCGCGTCGGCGCGATCGTCATATCGATGGCGACGGGACGTTGCAGCGGCTCGCTCCGTACGGCGATCTCGCCGTGCCGGCCGACGCGGATGCGCAGCAGCAGCGGTGCCGCTTGGGTGCCGCGCGCGCTCTCTATACGCGAACGCACATCCGCGCAATCGAGAGGCACGCACAAGCGCTCCGCCGAGTGTTGGAGCCGCTCCAGGTGGAGGGCAACGGTGCTCGCTGCTGCATCGCTCGCCAGCGTCTCCCAGAGTTCCAGCTCGGCTGCATCGCGCAGAAAGCGCAGTTTCGTATCCACTTCGCGCCGTTCGTCGGCAGCGACGGAATCGTACACGATGCCGCCTCCGGCGTGAACGCTCGCAGTATCGGCGTCGATCTGCACGGTGCGAATCGCGACGTTCCACCAGCCGCGACGCTCGGGAGCGAGATAGCCGATGCTCCCGCAGTAGAGTTCTCGCGGGCATTCTTCGAGGCGCGCGATCCGCTCCATTGCGGCACGCTTGGGGGCGCCGGTGACGCTCGCGCACGGGAAGGTCGCTGCAAAAATCTCGGCAAGGGTCGGCGTGCCGACGAGCTGTGCGCGTAGCGTCGAGGTCATCGTTGCGAAGGTTGGGTAGCGTTCGACTTCAAGCAATCGCTCGACGCGAACGCGCGCGCCAAGACGGTGGAGGTCGTTGCGAAGAATGTCGACGATCATCAGGTTCTCCGCACGATTCTTCGCGCTTGCAAGTTCGTCGCTGCGTTCGAGCGTTGCGGTTCCCTTCATCGGGCGTACCGTAAGGCTATCGCCGTCGAATGCGAGAAAAAGCTCCGGCGACCACGAGAGTGCGGTGCGCTCGTCGTCTTGCACGAAGGCCTGATAACGAGCCTCGGTGCGCTCTGCGATCGCCGACCAGAGCGCGTAGGGATCGCCTGCGAACGAAAAGCGAAACGGAACGGTGTAATTGACCTGGTACACGTCGCCATCGCGAATCGCCGATACGATCTCGGCGATTGCACGTTCGTAAGCAGGCTCGGTAAAGAGCGGCAGCGGCGGTGCGAAACGTTCGTGTCCCGCCGGCGACGCGACTCGTGCGGAGGGGCATTCGAAAATACCGAGCGCGAGCAGCGGCCACTCGGCATGGATCGGGAGGGCGTGGTATGCCGAGCCGAGCGCGTAATTGAGATACCCCGCGATCCAATAGCCGTCGTCGAGTGCTCGCTCCGCTTCGGCGAGGGCGCTCTCGGCCTCGCCGAGCGTGCGGGCCCGAAAGGTGACGGCAGGATCGGAGAAATCGAGTTCGTCGGTCCCCGCACATGCAACGCGAAAGCTCACGGGCGCCCCTCTGCGCTCGACCGCCGAGCGATCCCTGCGGAACCGGCATGGAATAGCGCAGCGACGGCGTAAGGCCGCGGTCATGAAAGCAAGCCACGAATTGACCCTGCGCGGCGTTCTCATCGGCGCGATCATCACGCTGTTCTTTACCGCAGCGAACGTCTATCTCGGCCTGAAGGTCGGGCTCACGTTCGCGTCGTCGATTCCCGCGGCGGTCATATCGATGGCGATCCTGCGGTGGTTCAAAGATTCGAGCATACAAGAGAACAACATCGTGCAGACCGTCGCCTCATCGGCGGGGACTCTTTCGTCGATTATCTTCGTACTGCCGGGATTGGTCATGATCGGGTGGTGGACGGGGTTCCCGTTCTGGGAATCGTTTTCCGTCGCTGCACTCGGCGGCATTCTCGGCGTGATGTACACGATACCGCTGCGTCGCGCGCTGGTGACCAACTCCGATCTGCCCTACCCGGAGGGCGTTGCTGCGGCTGAAGTTCTACGCGTCGGGGTATCCTCAAAGCAGGGTGCTGCAGAGGGAACAGCGGGGCTGGTCGCGATTCTCGCGGGCGCGATTGCTTCGGCAGCATTCGCCGCCGTTGTCGCTACGCGCATATTTATCGGGGAATTCGATGCATATCGCCGCTTCGGCCATGCAACGACCGGGATCGGCATCTCGCTTTCGCTTGCACTCGTAGGGGCCGGGCACTTGATCGGATTGAGCGTCGGGCTTGCCATCCTCGCCGGGATCGTTATTGCTTGGGGTATTTTGGTGCCGATTCTCACCACGATTCACCCGGCGGTCGGCGGGGCGCCGATGGACGTCGCGATGGCAGTATGGTCGCACGACGTTCGCTTTCTCGGTGCCGGTGCGATCGGTGTTGCAGCGATCTGGACGCTCCTGAAACTGCTCGCGCCGGTCATCGTAGGTCTGCGCGGTGCTCTGGCCGCTGCGCGGACGCGTAAAGCAGGGCGCGCGCACGAACTCGCTCGCACCGAACGCGATATTCCGATCGGCATCGTTACGGGGGTTTCGGCGGCCCTCATGGTGCCGCTCGCCATTCTGCTCTTCGTCTTCGTACAAGGAGTCCTTCCGCCGAACGTGGCGATTCCGTTGATCGCCGTTGCGGTACTTTACGTTGCTATCGTGGGGCTCTTCGTCGCGGCGATCTGCGGATATATGGCTGGTTTGATCGGTTCGTCGAATAGCCCGGTCTCTGGGCTCGCCATCCTCGCGGTATTGGGAATCGCATCGATTGCCGTTTTGTTCGGACACGCACACCCGGCGCTAACGCAACCGTTACTCGCTTTTGCGCTCTTTGTAACGACGGTAGTAATCTCCGTCGCGACCATCGCCAACGACAATCTCCAAGACCTCAAAACGGGGCAACTCGTCGATGCGACGCCTTGGAAGCAACAGGTGGCGTTGGTGATCGGCGTGATCGTCGGGGCTGCGGTCATTCCTCCGATATTGGATCTCTTGGCGCGCGGTTACGGCTTTATGGGTGCGGCGAACCTCCACGTTGCACCGGGATCGCACCCCTTACCGGCCCCGCAAGCAATGCTCATCACCGCGCTTGCAAAAGGTGTTCTCGGTGGGAACCTCGACTGGTCGTTGATCGGAATCGGTGGCCTAATCGGCGCCGTCGTCGTTGCGATCGACGAAGTGTTGCGTGCGACCGGTCGCGGGAAGCTCCCCCCACTCGCAGTCGGGCTGGGAATCTATCTGCCGAGCTCGACGACCGCCCCGGTGGTGATCGGCGCGCTGTTGGGATTCTGGTACGAACGCCGACTGCGTGGGGAAACGTTCGCTGATTTTGGGAAACGTTTGGGGGTGTTGCTCGCATCGGGGTTGATCGTCGGGGAGAGCCTCTTCGGCGTTCTGCTGGCGGGGTTGATCGTCGCGAGTAACCGCGGCACCCCGCTCGCACTCGTCGGCGATGCGTTCGCCGGGCCCTCGCAGGTGCTCGGCCCGCTTGCCTTCGCAGCGACGGTCATCGGGCTTTATCTGTCGATGCGCCGCATCGCCGAGCGAACGTTCCGCACGTGAATACGCTCGATGTTCTCGGTCTCACTGCCGGCACGCTGACGACGATTTCGTTCATGCCGCAGATGCTACGAATTCTCAAACGCCGTAGCGCCGACGACCTTTCATATGGAGCGCTCGCGTTCTTTATCGTTGGTATTTCGCTCTGGGTGTGGTACGGAATCGTGCTTCACTCGTTTCCTATATTGCTCACGAATGCAGTGACGCTCGCGCTCAACCTCTCGATTCTCATTCTAAAGATCGCGCACGATCGACGCCGTGTATCCGAGTAAATCGCAGCGCGAGCCCGTCAATGCAGTAGCGTAGGCCGGTCGGCTGCGGACCATCGTGAAAACGATGGCCGAGATGGCCGCCGCAGCGCGAGCAATGAACCTCGGTGCGAACCTCGCCGATCAATTGGTAATCTTTTTTGAAGCGCACGGCACCTGGAAGAACGTCCCAGAACGACGGCCAGCCTTCGCCTGCGTGATACTTCGTCGTCGAGCTAAATGCCGACTGGTTGCAACCGGCACATGCGTAGGTGCCGGCGGAAAACTCTTTTTCGAGCGGGCTCGAATAGGGCGGTTCGGTGCCGCCCTCGCGCAAAATTGCAAAACGCGCCGGCCCGAGCTTACGAAGCCACGCCGCAGGGCTCATCGAAACGGCATAACGCTCCGTTTTCGCACGAGCGACCGTTGAGGCCGATGCCAGCAACGTCGCCGTTGCGGCGAGCATCTGCAGGCGCGTCACGGCGCAGGGACGTGGCAGGCGATGGCGTTGCGTTCAAAATAGCGTTGGTGATAGGCCTCCGCGGGCCAGAACGTGGTTGCATCGACGATCTCGGTAGCGATCGGTTTAGAGAACGAGCGCTGTGCGCTCTCCTTCGATGCTTCAGCAATGCGCCGCTGTTCGGGCGAGCATACGAAGATTGCCGAGCGATACTGCGAGCCGATATCGGGGCCCTGGCGATTTACTTGGGTGGGGTCGTGCATGCGCCAGAAATAGGCCACCAGTTCGTCGTAGCGTACTTTCGAGGGGTCGAAGGTCACTTCCACCGCCTCTGCATGCCCGGTGCCGTGGGCGCATACCTCGCGGTAGGTCGGGTTCTCGGTATGGCCGCCGATATAACCGCTAGTTACGTCGAGAACCCCGGGTACTTGGAGAAACCCGGCCTCGACGCCCCAGAAGCAGCCGGCTGCAAAGATCGCTTTCTCAGTCATAGCAGAGATTATAACGCGGCGAGGCGCCTCTTGGATTCGACGGAGGTTGGTTAGGGCGCGGTCGCGATGGCGCGGAGGATCGCTCCGCGCACTGCATCGAGCCGTTTCATCGCACCCGGGCCGCGATCCATCCAATCGTTGACGAGCAGCGCGAAGGTGACCGTGCCGTGCCGCTCGGTCTGCAGGTAGCCGGCGAGGGTGCGCACGTGATTGACGCTTCCGGTCTTGGCGTTGACCTTTCCGCGCAGGATAGGGTCGCGAAAGCGGTCTTGTAACGTGCCGCGCACGCCGGAGAGCGGGAGCGCGGCCTCGACGATCGCCCTATTCTGCGGCGCACGGTCGTATTGGAGGATTCGCACGAGCGCACGCGGCGTGACGCGGTCGTATGCGGAGAGCCCCGACCCATCGACGATGGTGAGTGTCTTGGGATCGATACCGACTTTGCGCAGCCATGCGCGCTCGGCGCGCGCACCTCCGAGTTGTCGGAAGAGCATCTCGGCGATGAAATTATCGCTGGGCTGCCACATACGCGCGAGTATCGTCGCGAGCGGCGGCGAACGATGCTGCCATATTTTCGTCACCTGCGGCGGCGTTGCATCGGTGCGGATGCCGGCTGCAACGGCGATGCCGTTCGCTTCGAGATCGGCGAGGAACGCATCGCCTACGAATGCTTGCGGGTTCTCTACCGCAACGCGAAATCGATCCGGAGATTTTGCGCTCTGCGGAATGACACCGAAGATACGCACGACGTTGGGATCGTTCCACGGGCGCATGGCGTCGATCGTATCGGTCGCTTCGCTCGAACCGGTGATCGCGCGATTCTCGATTTGTAGCGACGGCGTTTGCGGCGCCACCGACAGAACGACCGCAGCACCGGGGCGTGGCCCGGGCGCAACCGTAACGTGCAATGCATTTTCGTCGAGCGAGAGCGCGCTGGTGGGAGCACCGTAGCCGTAGGTAAGATCGTCCCATGCCCAGCCGGGGCGGTAGAGGGCGCTCGGGTAGCGGAACGCGGTGTCGTCGAGCAGCAATGCGCCGTCAACGCGCGTGATGCCGGTTCGCGCTACCGCACGCGCGGCATCGCGCAGTGCCTTCCCGTCGAGTGTCGGGTCGCCGCCTCCGCGAAGGATCAGGTCTCCATGTAGGGCCGTCCCTTCTCGCGTTCCGTCGGAGGAGAGCGTCGTTACGAAGCGCCGATCGGCTCCAAACGTATCGAGGCTCGCGGAGCCGACGATCAGCTTAAACGTCGAGGCCGGAATAAAATCGTCATCGGGATGGATCGAATCGATGAGCGTCCCACGTTTGGCATCGATTGCTAGAAACGCAACGTGAGCGCCGCGTAATTCACCGGCACGAGCGGCCCTGAGAATGCGCCCGATGCGGGCACGAAGTGCGGCGACGGTCGCAGTGGAAAAGCGCGTAGAGATGCTTGGTGATGGAGCCTTCGTCCCGGCCGAGACGGCTATCGGCGTCGAGAGCGTCAATGCAAGCGCGAGTGCGCCGGAACCGCTACGGCCGAACATCGCGTGCGACCGTTTCATCGAGCGATTCTGCGCGCATCCAAAGCAGCGCATCGTTGCCGCGAACCGCAACGACCGCGGGACGCGCAAAACGATTGTAAGTACTTGCCATGCTCACCGTGTAGGCTCCCGTTTCCAAGAGGGCGATCGCGTCCCCCGCCGCTAACGAAAGCGGCAGCTCGTAGGTGCCTAATTCGTCGCTCTCGCAACTACGCCCGCAGAGAAGCGTCGGTTCGGTTGCTTCGCCTTCCTTGGAAAAAACGCGCGCCGGGTGCGTGACGCCGTAGAGTGCATGTCGCGGGTTCTCATAGAGCCCGCCGTCGCAAATAGCGATCCGGCGCCGCGCGGTACGCTTGAGCGCGCCGATGCGCAGAATCGTCGTGCCGGCGGAAGCGACGATGGCACGACCGGGTTCGATACCTATTCCGGGGAAGGCGATACCCATTTCCTGCGCTCGCGCGCGCATCGCGGGAAGGCAGGCCGAAAGGGCCGGTTCGGGATCGCCGGCAAATCCACCGCCGAGGATAATGCTCTCGACGGGGAAGCCCGCAGCGGTAAAGCGCGCGGCTGCGTCGATGAGCGCGAGGCCGTGTGCGATGAACGCCGTGCTCTCTTCGATCTGCGAGCCGAGATGCGCGTGAAGCCCGAGAAAGCGCAAACGGCCGTTCGCCGAACGCAAAATCGCGAGCGCATCTTGCTCGGCCTCGGGTGTGATGCCGAATTTACTCTCTTCCCCGGCGGTGCGAATCGCAGCGTGCGTGCGGGCGGCGACACCGGTGTTGATGCGCAAGAGAATCGGCGTCGGTTGTTGCATTGAGGAGCGCTCGACCGTGCGCGCGAGCTCTTCGCAACCGTCGACGACCGAGCGGCCGACAAATCCGTCGACGGCGAGCGATATCTCCGCATCGCCCTTCATGCAACCATGCAGGGTGAGTGCCTCGGGTGGGACTTCCGCTCGACGTACGGTTTCGAATTCACCGAGCGAGCTAACGTCGATACCGATGCCGCGTTCGTACAGGTAGCGTGCGAACGCTACGCAGAGGAACGCTTTGCCGGCATAAGAGACCTCGATGCCGTGCCGTTTCGCGGCGGAGAGGACGCGTGCAATCGATGCGTCGAGTCGTTCCAGGTCGTACACGACCAACGGCGTTCCGAAGCGCTGCACGAGCGCAAGCGGCGAGTCCACTCTTCGGCCCTCGCTACTTCGAAGGGGAGAACTGCGCAAGAAAGCCGGCGATCGCAACGTCGGGTGAACCGGCTTGGTGGATACGTGCTGCGAGCCGCCCCGGTATCGTGGGGACGATGCAGAGAAATGCGGTGGCATCGACACTGCTGATCGTTACCGAATCGAGCTCGGCGGGAACGAGCGCGCTTTGATAACACGGCAGCCGCAGCGAGCCTCCGGAATGTGCGATCTCGATGGTATCGGCAAGCGCGGTCACGATCGCCGGGCGCCCCTCGGTCAAAAGCGTCGTGGTGCCCCCACTTCCGAGTTCGAGGCGCTCGACGGTGAAGTTTTCATCGCAGATCAAGGCGGTCCGCGAACAGCCCTGCCAGGGATACGTTACGGTCGCAAGCGCCCCCGCAGTGCCCGCGCGATAATCGAGCACATCTGCAGCTTTTGCGACGTGGAGTTCGCGTGGTTTGCCGTCATTCCCAAGACGATTCCAATCGAAGATGCGGTAGGTAAGATCGCTCGTTTGTTGCGTTTCGTAGACGACGATCCCGGGGCCGATAGCATGGAGCGTGCCCGAGGGCAGGTAAAATGCATCGCCCGTTTTCACGGGGATGCGGCGAAGGAGTTCGCCGAGCGTTCCGTCGGCAACGCGGCGTTCGTATTCTTCTCGTGAGGTGTCGCGCGTCCACCCAAGGACGATCTCGGCATTGGGTTCGGCATGGAGGACGAACCAACATTCGGTTTTTCCGAAGGGCTGGTGTTCGACGCGTTGCGCGTACGCATCGGTTGGATGAACCTGTACGGAGAGCCAGTCGCGTGCATCGATGAATTTTGTGAGGATGGGGAAGACGCGGTCGACATCGAGATCGCCCATCAGGCGAGCCCCAAAACTCGATCGTAGCGATGAAAGCGTGCTGCCGGAGAGAGGCCCCTCGGCGACGCGGCTGCCTTCCCAACATTCCCACGATTCGCCGATTCGCTCGTTCGGGTCGCCATGTTTGCCGAAGAGTCGGACGAGCGCCTCGCCGCCCCAGATAGCGGGCGTGAGGACGGGGTCGAGGCGAAGCGGAGCGAGAGCTACGTTCGTAGATACGTCGGGCATGGTGGCTGGTTTGCGCGTGGGGGGGCGGTGTCCTGGCAAATACTGCGGGGAACGCGTGGCCCGGGCCGGAAACCAGAGAACGTGTACCAGTTCCACATCAGTCTAGGCTCGAACCTCGGCGACCGCCAAGCAAATATTCTCAGTGCGCTGCAACGCCTCCGCACGCGCGTCGAGGTGCTCGCGCTCTCCGGTTTCTATGAGAGCGCTCCGGCGAACGGTGCGCAAGGGCCGGCGTTTTTAAATGTCGCTGCAGAGATTCGTGGGCCGCTCGATATCGACGATTTCGTCCTCTATGCCTCCGACGTCGAGCGATCCGTGGGGCGAGCGAGCCACGAACCGCTTGCTGCACGGGCCATCGACATCGACGTTACGGTTGCACGCGGCAGCGTGCGCCCCGATATCGCCGAACGCATCTTCGATTTGCTGCCGTTAGCCGAGATCGCCCCCGATCTACGCGACGGCATGAGCGGAGAGTCGCTGCGCGACCTCGCTGCCGCCCATCGCGGCAACGGCGTACGGAGGCTCGAACGTTCGTTACATTTCCTCTCGAATCGTCAAGACGAAGAGCCTGAGGTTCGCCTCTCGCTCAATCGCGTCGGCGTAGCCCGCGTCAAACGAGTAATCCACCTCGACGTGGGGAGCGAACCACGCGTCTACAACGCCGAGTTTTCAATGGTTGCCGATCTTGCGCCCGATAAGGCCGGCGTGCATATGTCACGTTTCTCGGAGATTCTTGAGGAGACGCTCCTCGACGTTCTCGCCGATGGCGATATGCCCGCACGAATCGAGCGCTTGGGCGAGCGCATCGCGCAACGCGTCGTGCATACCCAGCGGGCGATCCGCGCCGACGTGAAAATTCGCGCCGAGTTCGGCCTCGAACGCTGGACGCCGGTAAGCGGAAAGCGCGGTGTCGAGACCTACGCGCTCGTCGGGATCGCCCATGCCGACCCGGAGACGACGCGCCACGCAGTCGGCGTCGAAGCCGAGGGAATGACGGCCTGCCCGTGCGCGCAACAGATGGTGCGAGAACACTCGCAGCGGGAACTCGTTGAGGCGGGATTTTCAGCTGAAGAAGCGCAGCGAGCGCTCGATGCGCTCCCCGGTGCGACGCACAACCAGCGAGGCCGCGGCAGCGTGCTTATCGGTACGACCGATCGGCGCGGCGAGGCGATACGCGCCGAAGATCTCGTCGAGATTGTCGAGTCTTCGATGTCATCGGAGACCTACGATTTGCTCAAACGCCCCGATGAATTTTTTATCGTGAATAAAGCGCATCATAATCCCAAATTCGTCGAAGACGTCGTCCGGGGGATTCTCGCGCGAGCGCTCGACTGCTATGGCGATTTCGGCGACGATGCTTTTCTTTTCGCAAGCCAAGTCAACGACGAATCGATTCATAAACACGATGCGTTCGCCGAAGCCTTTGGAACCTTCGGAGAGTTTCGAAGCGAGCTTTCCGGCGGAGCTTACGTGACGGCGAAAACCGATCTCGCAACCTGGCTCGGCACGCGAAATTCGCGCGTGGTCGACGCGATGCGTTAGCGCTCTGCGCTTCCCTCGGCGGCGCGACGCAGCGCATCGATGCGCTCGCGGAGACTGGGGTGCGATGCAAACAGTATCTCGTACCAGCGAGGCGATTCCGCTTCTGCGAGGTTCTGTTCGGCAAGCCGCTCGAAGGCGGCGACCCCCCAGGCGGGTGCGCCGGTTGCTGCAATCGCAAAACGATCCGCAGCGCGTTCGCGGTCGCGCGTGAGTGCGAGCACCAGCGGGCGCAGTAGCGTCGAGGCGAGTGCTACCCGCGCCGAGATTTGCGCGAGAAATCGCGGGCGCTCGCGCATCGTCGTGTCCCGATTCTCCGGCAATGTTGCGGCAAAGAGCAATGAAGCGGTTACCAGCGCTTCCGCCGCCGCCATCAAGCGATAGGTATCGTGAGCGACGTAATGCCCGAGCTCGTGCGCGACGACGAATTCGATCTCCTCGGGGGTAAAACGATCGAGGAGCGTATCGCCGATGACGATGCGATGCGTGCTGCCGATGCCGATCACGAATGCGTTTGCCTTCGTCGTTTGGGCGCTCATGTTCATTTTGAGGATCTCGGCGTCGCCGCAGCCGTATCGTTGGGCGAGCGTGCGCAGCCGTTGCTCGATCTCCCCTTCGACGGGTTCAAAACGGTTGAAGAGCGGCAGAACGTAGAGCGGAACGATGATATTGCCAAGTGCAAGCAGTGGAAGCGAGATGGCGGCGCCGACGAGCGGCCAACCGCGCGGAACTCGTCGAATTACCGCGCCGCCGATCGTCGCAAGAATTGCCGAGAGCGCCGTCGCCAGCGCGACCCCTTTGAGCTGATCGCCGAGCCAATCTTGCGGCTGCTGGTTGGTAAGTCCATAGCGCCGTTCGGTCACGTACCCTTCGATAAAATCGACCGGAAGCTCCAGAAGCGCGCCGACGGCGGTAATCGGGGCTGCAAATGCCGCCGGAGCGAGCCAGGCCGGCGCTTTGGCCGCAACTCGATCGAGCGCATCGGCGATCGAGCTTTCCGGCAGCGCCCAGGATTGCGCGAGCGAACGCAGGGTTCCGAGCACCGCGAGCGTGCGGCGCTCGCGTGCATAGCGAACGACGTCGCGTTCCCCTTGAGGCGAGGGCGTGCGTAGCTCCGCCACGCTTTGCCACGTGCGCCAGGCAACGTAGCCGAGGCTGAGGCCTCCAACGAGGAGTGCGGTGAGACGTCGTTGCTTCATGACGATCAGATGATCGAGATCGTTTCCTTGGGCTTTGGATGCGCTGCGAGCGCTGCGAGGAGGTGGGTGGCGAGTTCGTCGCAGATCGGGTCGTCGATCTCTTCGATGCGTCCTTCGTCGGCGAGCAATGCTTTCTTCGGATCGATCGGCAACGTTGCGAGCACCGGTGCGCCGGCGAGCTCGGCGACGCGGTTTGCATACGATGGACCGAAGACGTCGTAACGAGCCTTGGTATCGGGAGCGACGAAATAGGACATGTTCTCGACGACACCGAGAATCGGTTTTTTGAGTTGATGGATGAGGTTCGCCGCTTTGCGCACGATCATCGTTGCCAACGCCTGGGGCATCGTGACTAAGACCACGCCGTCGATCGGAAGCGATTGGAGCACGGTTAACGGCGCGTCTGAAGTCCCCGGCGGAAGATCGATGAGGAGAACGTCGAGATCGCTCCAGAGCACTTGTTCGTAGAATTGCCGGATGACGCCGCTGACGATGGGGCCGCGCCAGATCATCGCGGTGTCTTCCTTATCGGTTAAGAGGTTCGAACTGACGATCTCGATCGCGCTGCGCGTGAGCGCGGGAACCATGAGCGGTTGCGGATTCCCTTGAGGCGTTTTCGGTGCGTTGGGGTCTGCCTCGATTGCCAGCGGCTCGCGCAACCCGAAGAGCTTGGGAATCGACGGACCGGTGATGTCCCCGTCGAGAATGCCGACGCGAAGATTGCGGCGCCGTAAACCGAGCGCGATCAACGCCGTCACAAGAGATTTTCCGACACCGCCCTTCCCCGACATGATGGGGACGATATGCGCGATTTTCGCGCGCCCGCTGAAGCTTCCCGGAGCGCGGCGCTGCGGGGTGCGGTCTTCATTGGCGACGAGTGGAACGAAACCTGAGAGCCGAGCCTGCGCGAGCGCGGCGAGGATCGGCTCGACCCGAAGGCCGTGGGCGGCGGCGCCCTGCGCGATCGTTTCATACTTGCTGACGCCGCAGCCCGAACATCCGAGGCCGAAGGTCGTGAGGACCTCGGCGGCGATGGGAAGCGCGGCGACGAGTTCGCGGATATTGCTCTGCGGGGTAATCTCGATGGTGCTATGCGGCATACGTTCACTAGTAAAGCGCGAACCGGCGCAATCCTCTCCTACGTTCCGTGCATCGAGCGTCGGGGGGCGCGCAGGGTGCGGGCAGGCCGGGCCGGAAGCCCCGCCCCTCGTGCAGACGAGAGATACAAGCGAGCGCGCGCGCGCGGTCCTCGCAGGTGGATGCGATTCGCCCGTGAGAAGCGGTCATTCCATTGGGGCCCCGATGTTCGTGCAGGCGAGTGCCCAGGGTGCATATGCCTACGACGAGCGCGGACGTCGGTATATCGATTACATCATGGGCTATGGGCCGCTGCTCTTCGGCCACACCCACCCCGCGCTCGTCACCGATCTCGACGCGCTCGCCGCTAACGGCTGGATGTGGGGCACGACGCACCCCGAAGAGATTCGCCTCGCCGAGCGCATTCGCAGATATCTTCCTGCAATGGAGCGCCTGCGGTTTGCGACGACGGGTACCGAGGCGGTGATGGGTGCGGTTCGCGTTGCGCGCGCATCGACGCGGCGTCGGGTCGTCGTAAAATTCGCCGGGAACTATCACGGACACTCCGACCTAGCGCTCTTCGATGCGGGTGCATCGGCGCATACCGACGATGCGTCGCGAAGCGGCATTCCGCACGGGGTAACTCAGGATGTCATCGTCGCTCGTTATAACGATCTCGATGACCTCGATGCGAAAATTCGGGGCCGCGAAAGCGACATTGCCGCGATTCTCGTCGAGCCGATCGTGGGGAACATGGGGTACGTCACCCCGATTCCGGGCTTTCTCGCCGGGCTGCGCGAGCGCGTTGATCGCTACGGCGCGCTGCTGATCTTCGACGAAGTGATCACGTGGTTACGTTTAGGCTTGTATGGCGCGACCGCCTTGGTCGAGGTGGCTCCCGATCTCGTTACGGTCGGTAAAATTCTTGGTGGCGGCGCGCCGATCGCCGCGTTCGGCGGCCGAGCCGATGTAATGGCGGAACTCGCACCCGATGGGCGCGTCTTTACCGGTGGAACGCATGCCGGAAACCCCTTTGCCGTCGGGATGGCACACCGCGTGCTCGATTTGCTCGAGTATCATCCGCAGTATTACTCGCAGATGGAACGCCTCGCGGCACATCTCGCCGAAGGTATTCGCGCGCTTTTTGCCGAGCGCGCTCTGCCGTACGCCGTCGTTCAGCATGCATCGATCGTAGATTTCAAATTTCGTGCCGGAGAGCCGAACCGGAATTACGACGATGCACGACGTGCCGATAAAGAGCTTTATCGCCGTTACTATGAGGCGATGCTGGCGCGCGGTATCCTCTTGCCGCCATCGCAGAACGAAGTTATGTTTCTATCGGTTGCGCATGCCGAAGGCGACGTCGAGGCGACCCTCGTGGCGATCGGTGAATCGCTCGACGAGATATTCACGAGCTGACCTCGTCGCCCCGTGCAACTGCACGACGCTGTCACCCCGAGTAGATCGCACGACGCTGTCACCCCGAGTAGGGCGCTTTAGCGCCCGTGTCGAGGGGCGTATCGAGGGGCGTATCGAGGGGCGCTAAAGCGCCGTTATTTGCGTACCGGTGTCGGAAAGACGCCGACGCTGCGCAACCCGTTCGCATCGACGCTGCGGACGGCGAAGAGATCGTCGTCGTAACTGATCGGCAGAGTAACGCTGGTGACGTTGCCGACGGGTCGAACGTGCTGCCAGGTCGCAGCGTCGGTTTTGCGCCAGAGCACCTCGTAGCCGGCTGCATCGGCGGCGCGGTGCCACCGCAGCGTCGTCGTGTAGCCGAGATGGGCGAGCACGATGTGGACGCGCGTCGGCGCCGCCGGCCCGAGAGCAAGCGTCGCGAGAGCGGCGACGTTCGCGCGCGTCGATTGCGCGAGATACCGGGGGTCGATGTACTGCGGGAGATCCCCATACTGGATGCCGTTCTGTACGCGCACGTTCTGGTGCTGGTGTTCGAACACTTCACTTGCCTCGGTAAAGCGAATCGCCGGATACCCCTCCGCCTGAAACGATTCTTGGTCGCCTCCGCGCAAAAAACGATCGGCGCGGAATATCTCCTGAATATGAAGTTTCGGGAGATAGCGCTTATCGGTCGAAACGACGAAGCGCGCGAGTTCTCGCGACGGCGAGTCGTTTTCGGTACCGAGGAGATTGACGAGCCGCCGTTTTGCCCCGACCGGTAACGCCTCGCTGAATATGCGCAAGGTATGAAAGACGCTACGGCCGTTATGGGTTTTCGAGTTTCCGACGATGTCATTATTGAGATCGGCTAGAATGTGGACGTGCTGCGCTGCCATCTCTTTCGCGAAATGCGCCGAACCCCACAACCCGAGCTCTTCGCCGTCGAAACACGCGAAGATAATCGTGCCGCGAAAATGCGTTGCCGCCATGACGCGCGCGGCTTCCAACACCGCCGAGGTGCCCGACGCGTTGTCGTCGGCCCCCGGTGCGATGCCGAGGCCATCGGTACAATCGCCGTTGCAATCGTCGTAGTGGCTCGACATTACGTAAACGCGGCCGGGTTCGCTTCCTTGCAGCGTTGCGATCACGCTCGATTCGGTAACCGCCCGTGGCGTAAACTTGAGCTTTGGCTGTACGTAGGTGTCGAGCCGTACCGTCATTCGCCCGTCGGTCGTCGCGGCAATCTTCTTAAACTGAGCGACGATCCAATCGCGCGCAGCAAAGACCCCTTGGGTTTTGGTGGAATGAATCTCCGAGAAATCGTTGCGCGTGCGAAAGCCCACCAATCGCTCGTCGATCGCGCGCAGGTGCGAGGCTGACACGGCGCGCACCATGGCGAGAATGCGAGGATCGGGGCGAGATGAAGAGGCGGCGCCGGCGGTTGCGGTGAGGGCGAGAGCGGCTGCCAAAGCGATCGATCGTGCGAGCATATCGCAGAGTTGCACCTCGCTGCGACAAATCCCGCAGTGCGGGGCTCCGGTCGTTTACGTCCTGGAATGCGCCGATGGGGCGCTCTACACGGGTTGGAGCAACGATCTCGCGCGCCGCGTCCGTGCCCACGTACGCGGCCGCGCGGCGAAGGCGACGCGGCGGGCGATGCCGATCCGCTTGCATGCTTGGTGGCGAACCGACTCTGCGGCGAGCGCTCGCTCGACCGAGGCGCGCTTTAAGCGGCTCTCACGAGCGGGAAAGCTCGCGTTGCTCGGCGCGGCAGAGGCCTTTGGGTATCGCGTTATCGAAACGCCGTTCGTTCCACGATCCGTTCAGGGGGGATTATCGATGGCCACGCCACCACAGGCCGAGGAGCGCGATGCGCTGCTCGAAACCGCGCGCACCCACGTCGTTCGCATCGCCACACCCAAGGGGGATATGCGGCTCTCGCTCGATGCCGATGCTGCACCCAATCATGCGGCCGCCTTCGTCAAGCTCGTTGAGGCGGGCTTTTACGACGGCCTCTCGTTCCACCGCGTGGAACCCGGGTTCGTCATTCAGGGCGGCTGCCCCGACGGCGACGGAACCGGCGGCCCCGGATACCGCCTCAAGGCGGAATTTAGCGCGCTCCCGCACGTGCGTGGGACGCTCGCTATGGCTCGCTCCTCACACCCCGATTCGGCCGGGTCGCAGTTTTACATATGCCTCGACGACGCGCGCTTTCTCGATGGGCAGTACACCGTCTTCGGGAAGTTGATCGACGGTTTCGAAACCCTCGATGCGATTCGGCGCGGTGACGCGATGACGAAGGTGACATTGGAACCGCGCACAGCGGCGGTTTCCTAAGGGGGCTATCGGGGGAGCGCCCTCTGGCCGCAAGCGATGCCGTCGCGCGCGCGACGACGCCGGGGTGAGGGAGGTTGGCCTCGTGTCGGAGGTGCGACCGATACCTCGTCAGATCCTCAAGAGCCCGTTCCCTGATAATGCCGGAGGCCGACGTTCCAGAACGCATACGAAGCTGCAGTCCAGAGTACGCCGATCAACGGCGTGAGGAGCCCGACCTCCGGGGAGAGCCCGAACGCCGCGTCGTGTTTTCCCAGAAAATAACTGGCCGGGAAATAATTCATGAATGCAAACGGCAGCACGTACGCTAGGACGATCCGTACGCCACGGGTATAGATGCTAACCGGGTACCGGGTGAAATCTTGCTCCAACGACATCACGATCCACCGTAATGTATCGACGCGAATCAACCAAAACGAGAGTGCTGCGACGAAAAGCGAGATGCCGAGATCGATGCCGGCGCCGCCGCACACCACGGCAGCGATCCGCAGGATGGTCGGCGCCGTAACGTGGATTCCGGCAACGTTCGTGGCGATCGATAGAGTGATGATGCCGAGAAGAAGCCCATCGGGAAAGGTGCGCGAAGGGACGGTTATTACTTGGAAGAGCGTATCGAATGGACGCACGAAAAAGCGATCGAAGCGCCCTTCGCGGATGTACTCAGGGACCGAGACGACGTTGAAAAACAGCGCGTTATGCAACTCGTGTGCCGTCATCCAGAGCGCATAGAGAAAAAACATTTCCCGCAGGCTCCAACCATTCATCGATGGGAAGCGTAGCATCGTCACCGCGAGCGCAGCGAGCGCGGTGCCGTGATAGACGACGGTGAAGCCGAACCACATGAAGAAATCCGCGCGGTACTCCGCCATAGTAAGCAGATTGATCTTCCAGTACTGCAAATATGCAGCGAACATGGGCCTAGCCGCCCTGAACGACGATGTGACGCGATGCTGCGCGCCAGAGCAGATATGATGCGCCCGCTGTCACCGCTAACCAGGCCGCTTGCACCGCGAGCGCAGCGGCCCATTTCGCCGGGGGAATGATGCCGACGTAAAGGAGCAACGGGGTCGAATAGATTGCGGCGAACGGAAGCGCGAAGACCGCGCGCCCGAGCCAGCCGGGGAAGAGCGAGAGCGGCAGTATTTGCCCGCTCAACAGGTCGGAGATCCAACGGACGATCAGTTGCAGCCCGAACGTTTCGAGGGTCCAAAATGCGACGCCGTTCATCAAGAAATTCACGAAAAAATTCACGCCGTAGCCCAGCGCAAAAGAGAAAAAGAAGACTGCGAGGACGGGAGCCGAGGGCACGTCGATGTGTACCAAAAGGAGCGCGAAAAGCAGCGATGGGAAAATCGCCGCAGCATGGACCAGCGTCTGGCCGATGCCGTCGCTAAAATAAGCAAAGGGAACGACGATGGGCTTCATGAGATCGACCGCGATACCGCCCTCGCGCAATTTTTCTCGAATGACTCGCGTTCCGTCGACTTCCAAGACGAGTGACATCAACAATGCCACCGTCGTGTAGGTAATCATGGAGTGAAGCGGGAGCCCCATCGGGGCGACGTTGTGCGCGTACAGCGCGGTCCAAAGCGAACGGAGAAGATAGACGCGTAGAACCAGGGATCCGATCTCGGCGATCAGTTCGATGCGATAGGTTGCCTCGCGTGCAAATGCTTTGCGCGCGTATTCGATATAGGGAGCAAACGGGTTCACGAAGGCGGGCGTTTCCTCGTCGCTTCCTTCCGGCGCTGTTCCATTTCCTGCAGTTCGAGCATCATCGCGTCGACGACGCCACCGACATCGGCGACCTGCTGCTGCGGCGGCTCCTCGCCGGCCCTGCGGAGGACGGGTTTGGGGTTGCGTTCGCTATCGGTTCGTGCGTCGGTTGCATGGAAGGCGCGTAGGAACCGCGAGTAGCTTGCAGCCGCCTTCGCGCGCGCCTCCGAGCCATCCTCAATGTTAAAGACAGTTTCGAAAAACGCGAGCCGCTGAGCGACCTCGGCGGCCTTCTCCGGCGGAAAGATCGCCGCCGGATCTCCGGCTGCGATGTGGTGCATCGGTACGCTCGCGCCGCGCGCGAGCCGCGCTTTTACATGGACGATGCCGCCGAGTGCAACGCCGCTTCCGCTCTCCATGTGCGCCCCGTTGAAAACGCGCGCACCCGAGGCAACGAAACAGCCGTCATCGATCCGGGCCCCGACCACGTAGGCGCCGGGGCCGACGATGCAATCCTTGCCGATACGGGTCGGGAATTGCAAGGCCTTGCCCCCACTGCTCTTCACGACCGCGTTCTCCATGATCACCGTCCGTGCGGCGATCTCTAACGGCGCACCCTCGGCGGTGAGGACCGCCCCGTGTAAAATCGCGCAATCCGGGCCGACGATGACCTCGCCGGAGAGAACCGCGCTCGGCGCGACATACGCGCTGGAATGAATCTTTGGTTTGCCTCCGCCGCTGCTGAACATCATGCGCTGCGTTCCTCCCCTGCGTGGCCCTGGGTGTAAATGTGCCGGATAATCCCTTCGAGTTCGGGCTCTTCGATGGCAATATCCTCGACGCTATATCGATCGCTGACCTCGCGCACGAGGCGATCGACGCGTTGGGAAGCGCGATCGAAAACGAAACGTGCCGTCACCCCGTCGACGCTCTCGATCCGAGCGCCGGGAATGGCGGGTGCCGAGGTCGGTTCGGTAAATCGTACGACGAGCGTGCGTTCGCGCCCGTACTCGTTCTTGATCCGCTCGATCGGGCCGTCGAAGATCGTCCTGCCGCGGTCGATGAGGACGATGCGCCGACAGAGGCGCTCTACATCGGCGAGATCGTGCGTCGTGAGGATGACGGTTGTCGCTTGCTCGCGATTGACCCGCTCGACGAACGTGCGGATCGCTTCCTTCGCGACGACATCGAGCCCGATCGTCGGTTCGTCGAGATAGAGGATCGGCGGTTCGTGAAGCATCGCGGCGGCAAAATCTCCACGCATGCGCTGCCCCAACGAGAGTTGACGCACCGGCGTACGCAAGAAATCGCCCATCTCGAGAAGCTCGGTGAATGCGTCGAGCGAGCGTCGATAGCGGTCGTGCGGGATGCCGTAGATCGCGCGCAGGAGTTCGAACGAATCGATCAGCGGGAGATCCCAATAGAGCTGGGTGCGTTGCCCGAACACCACGCCGATATTGCGCGCATTCTCCCGTCGCTTGCGATAGGGAACGATTCCCGCCACCTCGACCTCGCCGCCGGTGGGGACGAGGATGCCCGTCAGCATTTTAATCGTCGTCGATTTGCCTGCGCCGTTCGGGCCGATGTAGCCGACGAGTTCCCCGCGTTCGATCTCCATCGAGACGTCGGCGACGGCGACGCGCTCTTCGTAAACCGGCGAGAAGAGTCCGCGCAGGGCACCCATCGCTCCCGGAAAGCGCTTCGCGCTCCGGAAAACTTTACGCAGGTCGCGCGTTACGATCAGCGGCACGCCATCGTTCTTCGCCGCCTTTGCCGCCGCCGCCCTCGCTGCGGGAGACGCAAAAAAAACGAGCCGCGGGGGGCGGCTCGTTTTTTGCAAACAAAAACGCCGGCTTAGGCGGCTGCCTTCTTCCGGCGTGCTGTCGCTTTGCGTGCGCGCGGCTTGCTCACTTTGCGAGCTACCTTACGGGTCGCGCGTTTTGCGGTTTTGCGCTTCGTGGTTTTGCGCTTCGTGGTTTTGCGCTTCGCCGTTTTACGCTTGGCCGTCTTGCGGGCCGGGCGCTTCGCTGCCTTACGGCGAGTGGTTTTTTTGCGCGCGGTCGCCTTGCGGGCGGTCTTCTTGCGCGTCGCCTTCTTACGGGCGGGCGCCTTGCGGGCCGCTTTTTTTGGGGCGGCTTTCTTGGCCGCACGTTTGGGTGCAGCCTTGGTCTTCTTTACAGCCATCGTTCTTGTACGATGTCCTTTCTCCGGTCGTGCGACCGGGGTTATTGCTTTCCTTATACTCGATGCAGGAGTATATTGCAAGTTTTGTCGCATCTCGAGCGAAGGGGCGCGATGCTCTCTCGCACAGCGCAACCCGCTCCAACTCTCCGAAAGGGACGCACGACCATGTACGTCGCCGTCGACGATCTCGATCTCTACACCCAGACGCAGGGAGAGGGCGAAACCGTCGTTCTGCTCCACGGCTTCCCCTGGACGCATCGCATATGGGAAACCTTAGTGCGTTCGCTCGCGCGGGAGTATCGCGTCCTCGCTCCGGATCTGCGCGGGATGGGTGCGTCGAGAGCGAGCGCGGGGCCGTATTTAATGGAACAGCTTGCCGGTGACACAGCGGCGTTGCTCGATGCTTTGGGGATCGAACGTGCAACCATCGTCGGGCATTCGCTCGGCGGCTACGTCGCGCTCGCATTCGCGCGCATGTACGATGCGCGCGTCGCGAGATTGGCGCTCGTGACGAGCCGGCTCGCTGCCGACGCCCCGGAGCTCGCGCGCTCGCGCCGCGAACTCGCGGCACGGATTGAAGAAGAGCATGCCGTCGATGCGGTGCTCGATACGATGCTACCGCGCTTGTTTGCGCCCCGGAGCCCAGCGGCGCTCGTTGAATCGGCCCGCGCGATTGCGCGCGAGAACTCTCCGGCGGGGCTCGCCGCCGTCTTGCGCGGAATGGCGATGCGCGACGATGCTCGAGATATCGCCGCCGAACTCGGCATGCCCGTCGTGGTTATCGCCGGAGCGGAGGATCCCAACCTCTCCCTCGCTGAGGCGCGCGATCAGGCCGACGCCTTTCCGAACGCCGACCTCGTCGTGCTCGAGGGCGCCGGGCACATGCCCATGCTGGAGGACCCGGCCGCTCTCGAGCGGGCGATTCGTGCCCTCCTCGCCCGCTAAACGAGCCGTCTGTCGCTTAACGGAGCGTCGGCAGCCGCCCCGAGCGGCTGAGAGCGCGCCAGATCAGCAGAGCGCCCAGGACGACGCCGGCGAGGATCGCTGCGACAATTGCCACCTTTAAGAGGGCGAAGGCAACGATGAGGGCGATGAAGAGCGCTGCGATGCCGAGAGTAAGGCGCAGGTAGAGGGCAAGGGTCGGGTTCATAGAGGGGTCTCCTTGATTTGCGAACCGGATTTCCCGAGAAGGGGCTTGAAGGTTCGTGTCGATTTACCGATACTAGATAGGTAAAGTTTCGGGAGGTCTTATGGATATCGCTGCTCTCTCAAGCGCTGCCGCCGGCTCGGTCGGTGCCGCGATCAATGTATCGCTGCTCAAGGCAACGCAAAACCTCGACCAAAGCGAAGCTGCGCTGCTCTTCGCGTCGATCGGCCTCGGCCAATCCGTTAACGCCCTTGCGTAGGGTGCTTGGCGCGGCCTGCGCCGCCCTCTTCGGCCTCGCACTCCTCGGTGCAACGCCCGCAAACAAGCCGCTTCGGCGGCTCGTTTTTCGTTTTACGTACGGCGATACGAACGATATGACGATGCATTCCTCGGGGATCGGCGATGCCGGCGATGCCAAAGGCGCCCCCTCGACGGGGAGCGGCGGCTCGGGGATCGGCGATTTTGTGGCCCGCGTCGCCGACCGCGGGACGATCGACGTCACGGTGAAGGCAACGCAACCCGACGGCGGTTTGATCGTGAGCGTTGCTGAAAAAGCGCGCAATACCCGCACCGCACTTCCGGCAACGTGCATCGTCTATAGCAACACGACCGTGCTCTGCGACCGAACGAAAAAAGTCAATCTCGAAGAGATGGAGCTGCTCGCCTACCTCGGGCAAGATTTCGTCAATCCGGTGCAGATCGATGCGAATGGCCATTGGGGTTTCCAGAGCTCGGGGCCACACGATTCGATGAAGGCCGGGTATACGATCCGCAGCCATCAGGGATCGAATTTTCTCATCGATATGACGCGGACGTATTCACAAAGTGGGCTCGATGCCTATACCTCCAACACCACGGGGCACTTCACCTACGATGCGATGCGCACCGTTCCCACGGCGATCGTCGAGAGCGTCGTGACGCGCCGTCAGGGAAGCTTCGGTAAAAACGTCACCGACCGCACCGAAGTCTCCTACACGCTTATCGACGATTCGATGGCGCCGACGAAACCATAGAGCCCTTCGCGCGTCTGCACGCAGCGGTCTGGGCGTGGTGCACGGGGAGACTCGGCGCTGCGACCGCCCCGCAGCGCGAAGGAATACCGGCAATTCTCGAAGGCCGTCACGTTTTGATCTGTTCGCCGACCGGCACGGGTAAAACGTTGACGGCTTTTTTGCCGGTTTTCTCCGATCTCGCCGAGCGCCGCGATCGCGACGAACTCTTCGCGCGGACCTTCGCGCTCTACGTTTCACCATTGCGCGCGTTAGGGTACGACGTCGAACATAACGTGCGTCGCCCGTTACGTGAAATGGGATTGCTCGAGCGCCCCGATTCCGAGCGAGAGCGCGTACGACGGGGTAGGCGCCGCGAGAGCTTCGTTCGTACCGGCGTCCGCACCGGCGACACTCCGACTGCCGAACGGCGCCTCATGCTCTCTCGCCCGCCGCATATTTTAATGACGACGCCGGAATCGCTGGCGATCCTCCTTTCGATCGAGAGCTATCGCGCCACGTTGCGCGACCTTCGCTACGTGGTGATCGATGAAGTGCACGCACTTGCCGCTAATAAACGGGGCGCGCACTTGAGCTTACTACTGGAATCGTTGGAAGAGCTCGTTCGCGCGCCGATGCAGCGGATCGGGCTTTCGGCGACGGTCGCACCGCTGGAACGAGCTGCCGAATTTCTTGCCGGCTCCGAGCGGAGTTGCAGCGTCGTCGATACGGCAGCGGTGCGGGAGATCGATCTGGATATCCAAGCGCCGTTTACCGGCGCGATGGCTCCGCTCGCCACGGTCGCACGTGCGGCACGCTTCGCGATCGAAGGTGCGGAGACGACGCTCGTCTTCACGAACGTGCGTAGCCAGACCGAGCGTATCGCTTACGAACTTCGGAGCCTCGACGGTACGAGCGAATCGGTCGAAAGGATCGATCCCGATGCGGTCGCTCGCCCATCCGATCGCCGAATCGGCGTTCACCACAGCGCGTTGGAACGCAGCGTTCGGCACCGTACCGAGGCGCGGCTGCGCGCCGGCGAACTGCGCGCGGTTGTCTGCTCCGCCTCGCTCGAACTCGGCGTCGATATCGGCGCGATCGAGCAGGTGCTCGTCGTCGGCGGGGCGCGCGGGGTCGTTTCGACGCTGCAACGCGTCGGGCGCGCCGGGCACCGCCCCGGCGAGCTCGCCCGCGGCGTCATCCTCGCGCAAGACCGCGACGATATCCTCGAAGCCGCAGCGACCCGCCGCTGCATTATCGATGGCGCAATCGAAGAGATCGTTCTGCCGAAAGCGCCGCTCGATGTCCTCGCGCAGTGGATGCTCTCGGTCGTCGTTCCCGAAAAACGTGTAACGCTCGATTCGTTGTTGCGCATTGCACGGCGAGCGGCACCCTACCGCAGCTTGCCGCGCGCCGATCTGCGAGCGTGCGCGGAGTATCTCAGCGGCGGCGGCGTCGCCGAGGATCGGGCACACGTACGACGCCTCGGCTTTGATGGTGAGGCGATATGGGGTTTGGGGCGCGAGGCGAGTGCCGCGTATTTTGAAAACGTCGGTACGATTCCCGACGAACGGAGCGTCCCGGTACGGATTCTCGGCGAGCGCTCCTTCGGTCGGCTCGAAGAAGGTTTCGCAGATCGTCTGCGCGTCGGCGATCTGTTCGTCCTCGAAGGGCGCACCGTGCGCGTGGAGTCGATCGACCGCACCGGTATCACGACGCGCGCTCATCGCGGACGCCCAACGGTGCCTCAGTGGAATTCGCAGATCCGAGGTATCACCACCCCGCTCGTCGAGGAGATCGATCGTTTGCGCGCGGGCATCGAGCGGCGTTTGGCTGCTGGAGGGCGCTCCGAGGCGATCGCCTGGCTGGAGAGCCGATACGCACTCTCCTCGGACCTCGCCGAGAGATCGGTCGCATACATCGAACAACAACTCGCCGTAAGTGCGCTTCCGCGGCGCGATCGCGCGGCCATCGAAATCTATATCCTCGACGGTCTGCAGAGCGCGGTCGTGCTGACCGGGATCGGACGGCGGGCGAATGAGGCGCTCGCGCGCGTGGCTGCGACGAGGGTTGCTCGCCTGGTTGCCGGGGCGGTGACGATTCTTACCGACGATCTCGGTTTTTTGCTACAACTTCCCGTGCAAGCCCGACTCGTCGACGCTCAATGGGAACGGTTGCTCGACGAGGCGGATTTCGAAGAAGACCTGCGCGAAGGGTTGCTGGGCTCGGCGCTCCTTCGGACGCATTTTCGTTACGTTGCCAATACGGGGCTCTTGGTTCTGCGCCGTGCGAATGGACGGGCGTTACGAGCGTCGTCATTGCGTTGGAACAGCGGCCGCATTCTCGAACGACTGCTGCGTTCCGACGAGCATTTTCCGCTCGTCCGCGAAGCCTTTCGTACGGTCTGCGAGGATATACTCGACGTCGCGCGGGCCCGCTCGTACTGCGCTGCGCATCTCGTTGCGCCGCGCATCCTCCATCCGCCGGTCGCTTCGCCGATGAGCTTCGGCATTCTGACCTCCTCGTTCGGTGATAACGTCGCGGTCGCCGACCGAAGCGAGATGGTCGAAGCGTTGCACGATCGCGTGTTGGCATACCTCTCCGGGGCGATAGCGCCGTGAAGGCAAGTTCGCGCGCGCTCTCGGTCTCGCTCGGAGGCGGCGCGCACGCGCTCCCCGGCGGCCTGCTCTGGATCGAACCGACGGCCTCGATCGTCGTCGCCGATCTTCACCTCGGCTACGAAGAAGCGATCGGCGGCGCGCTTCCTCTGTGGAGCATCGACGAACGTCTCGAAATGATGGAACGAGCGCTCGTCGCGCGCGAGGCGCACGAATGCATCTTGCTCGGCGATGTCGTGCATAGCGTTTACCTCAGCGAGGGCGCCGCGGCGCACGTCGTTGCAGCGATGCAACGGTTACGAACGATCTGCACGTTGATCGTCGTCGCCGGCAATCACGAAGGACGCACGCGCGGAACGGAGTTGCTCGGCGACTGCGTCGAGGAGATCGAACGAGCCGGCATGCTGCTCGCTCACGGCGACCGCCCGCGCCTCTCCGGAGCCCGTTACGTCATCGGGCACCTGCACCCGAGCATCGCACTCGGCGGGGAGCAGAGCGTCTCGGCGTTTTTGGCCGCTCCCGAGTTGATCGTGCTACCGGCGGCAACGCCGTATTCGCGGGGGCTCAACGTGCTCTCGCGCGATTGTCGTAGCGCGATCGGTGCGTACGGCGCGCAGCCCGGTTCGACGCAGATCGTCGCCTCCACTGCGACGCACTGCTATCCGTTTGGGACGATCTCGTCGTTCGCGCACGTATCGCATGCGTTGCGCAACGCGCGCTAAAAAACACCGTGTGTCAGGCCGCATGCGAATGCCGCGAGGGAGGGGCCGGCATGCATGCGCCCGTCGCGCACCGCGGCGAATAATTCTTCGAGTGTCAACTCCACGGCTTCGATCTGCTCGGTCGGTTCGAGGGCGGGCTCGCCGGCGCGAACGGCTCGGTCGGCAAAATAGAGATAGGCCGTCGACGTCGAGCGGACCGGGTCGGGGCGAAACTCCGCGAGCAACCGCCAATCAGGCGCTTCGTAGCCGCTCTCTTCACGCAGTTCGCGTCGTGCACAGTGGAGTGGATCCTCCGCCTCTTCCAGGGACCCGGCGACAAACTCCACGCCGACATCGTCGGAGGCGTAGCGGTATTGCTCGATGGCGAGGAAGCGCTGCGTCGTCGTGCGCGCGATAACGATGGCGAAGCCACGTGCCTCCCGGATATAGTAGTCGGGGAGCACGCTGCCGTCGGGGAGTTCGATTTCATCGCGGCGGATTTTGAGGTACGTCGAGTCGATGAGGTAGGTGCTCCTGAGACGTTTCCAGTGCGGTCGCTTCATGGCCGCTACGTGCGACGGGGCTTTACGAAGCCCTTGCGCGAAGAGCAGCGATATGGAGAGTACGTTTCTCGTCGTCGGCGCAGGCACGATGGGGCTCGGTATCGCCCTGCTCGCCGCCGAGCATGGTGAAAAAGTCGAACTCGTCGAGAGCGATATGGCGGCTCGCGCCCGAGCTGCCCAACGCATCGCCGGCACGACGATTCAATTGCTTGAGGCTATACCCGCGCAAAGCCTCGCGACCGTCGCGCTGGAGGCGGTGCCCGAGCAACTCGCTCTCAAGCGCGATACTTTGCGAGCGATCGAGGCTGCGCTCGCACCGCACGCGGTGCTGGCGACGAATACCTCCTCGCTCGAGCTCGCCGCACTCGGGAAGGCCCTGGAGCGCCCGGAGCGCTTCGTCGGGATGCATTTTTTCAATCCTCCGCAGCAGATGCCGTTGGTCGAAATCATTGCTACCGAAGTAAGCGATGCTGACGCGATCGAGTGCGTACGGGCGCTCGCCGAGCGTTTCGGGAAAACCGCCGTCGCGGCCGCCGATACCCCCGGGTTTATCGTCAATCGCGTCGCGCGCCCGTTCTATCTGCAAGCCTTGCGCGCGGAGCACGATGCAGTCGCCTCGATCGATGAGATCGACGAACTCGCTTTGGGGATCGGTTTTCCGATGGGACCGTTCGCACTGATGGATTTTATCGGGCTCGATATCAACCTCGCGACGACCCGCTCGCTCTACGAACGAACCGGCGCGCCGCGATTCGAGCCGATCGAGACGCAGGTCGCGCTCGTGGAGGCCGGCGCCTTCGGCCGCAAGAGCGGAAGGGGTTTCTATAATTACGAGGCGGGCGAACGTCCTCCGCGCTCGGTCGAAGCGCCCGATCGCTCCGGCGACGAACCATTCGACGAACGCCTCTGCGTGTTGGGGTTCGGCGCACTCGCCGACGACCTTTCGACGGAGGCGGAAGCGGCGCTGGGGGCGATCGATCGCATCGAGAACGATGAATTTCTCGCCGATATCGACCCTTCGGTGACGATTGCGTTCGATGCAGGCGACGGAACGACCGACCGGATCGAAGCGCTTCTGGAGATCGAAGGTCTTCTCGATCCGAGTTGTGCGATATTCTTCGACGCCTATACCACCGATATACAAGCGTTGCTCAAACGCGCTCGGCACCCCGAGCGTTTTATCGGTTATGGCATTCTCGGATTGCTTGCATCACAGCGAGCCGTCGAACTCGTCGACCACGATGCGCTCGAGGATGATATGCTCTCGCTTGCACAAGAGTTCTTCGAACGGCTCGGCAAGCGCGTCGTCCTGGTTGCGGCGGCACCCGGGCTCGTATTGGGGCGCATCGTCGGCTCGATCGTCAACGAGGCGGTAATCGCAGTACACGAAGGCGTTGCGAGTGCCGATGACGTCGACCTCGCCATGCGTTTGGGGACGAATTACCCACTGGGCCCCATCGCCTGGGGGCGCGAGATCGGCGGCGCACGCATCGCGCGTATCTTGCGCGCGCTCGCGGCGGAATACGGCCCCGATTTCGGCCCACATCGTTCGCTCTGGTTGCTCGATATCGATGAAGAGGGTGAGCCCGACGCGGGCGCGCCGCTCGGCGCGGATGGGAGCGAGGCGACCGCAGAATGAACGCGCGCGAGGTGTGGGTGATCGATGCGGTGCGCACCCCGATCGGCCGGCACGGCGGAGCGCTGGCGAGCGTACGCCCCGACGATCTCGCCGCGATCGTTCTTCGCGCGCTGCTGGAGCGAACGTCGCTCGATCCCTCCATCCTCGGCGATATCTATTTCGGTGCAGCGAACCAGAGCGGGGAAGATAATCGCAACCTCGCGCGGATGGCCGGCCTGCTCGCAGGGTTTCCGGTGGAGGTGCCGGGAGCGACATTCAACCGGCTCTGCGGTTCGAGTCTGCAGGCGATCAATAGCGCAGCACACGCGATCGCCTGGGGGGAATGCGATGCAATCGTCGCCGGCGGCGTCGAATCGATGACGCGGGCACCCTACGTCCTGCCGAAAAGCGCGCAGCCGTTCGCGCGCGATGCTCGGCTCTTCGACACCACCTTGGGGTGGCGTATGGTGAACCCGAAGATGCCCGAACGCTGGACGATCTCTCTGGGCGAGACCGCCGAGCGCGTCGCCGAGATCGACGGAATTTCGCGCGAGGCACAAGATCGGTTCGCCGTTGCATCGCAAGAGAAATGCAGCGCGGCGATCGCACGCGGTGCATTCGACGAGGAGCTCGTTCCGGTGAGCATCACGACGCGCGACGGCGAGCGCTCCGTCGATCGCGACGAACATCCCCGCCCCGAGACGCGCTACGAACGGCTCGCCGCACTCGCGCCGGCGTTTCGCGAGAATGGAACCGTTACCGCGGGGAATTCATCGGGAATCAACGACGGTGCCGCCGCATTGCTTCTCATCGAAGCGCAACGCGCACGCAAGGAAGGGCTGCGGCCGATCGCGCGCGTGCTCGCGACCGGGGTAGCGGGGGTCTCGCCGGAGATCATGGGGATCGGCCCGGTCCCGGCCACGCAGGCGGCGCTGCGTTCGGCCGGCTTAGTAACCAACGATCTCGATCTCATCGAGCTCAACGAAGCATTTGCCGCGCAGTCGCTGGCATGTATCGGTAGGCTTGGGCTCGAGGCAACGCGTGTGAACGTCAACGGAGGGGCGATCGCACTCGGGCATCCACTCGGCGCTTCCGGTGCGCGCATCGCAACGACGCTCGTGCACGAGATGCGTCGGCGCAAGGCACGCTACGGCTTGGCGACGATGTGTGTCGGCGTGGGGCAAGGGATCGCGACGATCTTCGAAGGAATGGGGGCTGTATGAGCGTCACGCAGCAAGCAACGAAATTATTGATCGGCGGAGCGTGGGTTGAAGCCGCACGTACCTACAGCGACTATAACCCGGCGACGGGCGAAGAGATCGCTCGCGTCGCGGATGCCTCGAAGAGCGATTGCGACGCTGCGGTCGCTACGGCGCGCTCGGCGTTCGACGCGGGGAAGTGGTCCGGTATGCCCGCGTCGCGACGTGCGAAGGTGCTCAATAAAATGGCGGCGCGCATCGCTGAGTCGGCGAGCGCGATAATGGAGATGGAGATTCGCGACAACGGGAAGGCGTTGGCGACGGCAAAGGGCGAGATCGGCGCGATCGTCGATTGCTTCGAATTTTATGCCGGTGCGGTTCTGACATTTGGTGGGCAGACGCTCTCCGGCCCGCTGCCGAGTTATTTTTCGTACACGCTCCGCGAGCCCGTCGGCGTCGTCGGTGCGATCGTACCTTGGAATTTTCCGCTCTTGCTGGCAAGCTGGAAGGTCGCACCGGCGCTCGCTGCGGGCTGCACCATCGTTTTAAAGCCGGCCCCGGCGACACCGCTAACCGCGTTGAAGCTCGGCGAAATCGCGCTGGAATGCGGCGTTCCCGAAGGGGTTCTCAATATCGTTACCGGGGAAGGGCGTGAGCTCGGGCAGTGGATTGTCGAACATCCCGGCGTCGATAAAATCGCGTTTACCGGCAGCACGCAGACCGGCCGCATCGTCGCGGCAACGGCGGCTCAGACATTGAAACGCGTAACGTTGGAGCTCGGGGGAAAATCACCGACGCTGGTCTTCGAGGATGCCGATATCGAGGCCGCCGTTGCCGCATCGATCTATGCCATTTATTACAACAGCGGGCAGGCCTGTGAGGCGCGTTCGCGCGTCTTGATTCACGAATCGGTGTACGACCGCTTTGTCGAATCGTTTGCGGCGCGGAGCGCCGGCCTGCGCCAAGGAGATCCGCTCGACCCACAGACACAGGTCGGTGCGATTACCATGCGCGAACAATTCGAGAAGATCGAACGCTATTGCGCGCTCGGCCGTGAAGAGGGCGCGCGCCTACTCTTCGGTGGTAGCGCGGCGAAGATCGGCGGGGCTTTTGCAAATGGTATGTTTTGGCAGCCGACTGCGTTTGAAGCCGAGCCGAAACAGCGTATTGCACGTGAGGAGATCTTTGGTCCGGTTGTCGTCTTTTCGCGCTTCGGCGACGAACGCGAAGCGATCGCGATGGCGAACGACTCCGAATACGGGCTCGCGGCGAGCGTTTGGACGCGCGATATCGGGCGCGCGCACCGCGTCGTCCGCTCGTTGCGCAGCGGCACGGTTGCGGTCAACGCGCCGTACGCCGTCTTCCCCGGGGTACCGTTCGGCGGATATAAATCATCGGGTTACGGACGCGAACTCTCCGCCGATACACTCGCGCTCTACAGTGAAACGAAAAGCGCGCTCGTCCAGATCGGCGAGCGCGCGATGAATCCGTTCGGCGTTTAGCCGGGGCGGGTGAAGCGCAGTTAGGTTCCCAGTGTAAGGGGGTTCGCTGCCGAGGTGTTCTGCCAGTTCGAAGTACAGGTTTGGTAGGTGGTCGTCGCTCCCGACGCAGATGACTGGGTGAAGAAGCAGTAGACCGTTCCAGGGGTCATCGCCGTAAATTCCACCTCGCCCGAGGCGTTGGTCGTCTGTTGCTGAAGAACGTTCGCCGGAACGGCGCATCCGTTGCTCGTGCAGAGCGAGACGCCGACGTTTGGAACCGGTGTCGCCGAGGCGGTAACCTTGACGAATGCGGAGGTGATCGATGGGTTCGCTGTCGGCGAGACGGTCGGCGCCGCGGTGGGCGTCGTGTACGCGGTCAGCCCATTATTGGAATTACAGGCGACGAGGGAGAGCGCGAGCGCGAGCAGCGCGCCGGCGATAATAAACGGTCGTGGCATAGCCGTGCAGAGTGCGCTATCCGGGCTGTACGTTCCTCTCCGCAGGCTCGACGATGGGGAGCGCGCGGGCGATATGGGCGGGCAGGAGCCCCTTGCCAAGCGCGCTCCAGCGGGGCTCCCCGTCATCGAGCAGTATCAATGCCCCGCGCTCGCGTACGAGTTCGCCGATGCGGCTCTCCGACTCGATATAGGCGGCATCGCAATCCTGCGAGCGCGCAAAGGTGACCGCTGCTTCATCGGTATCGGCGAGCACGACGACGTAGCCCTCTTCCTCGAGTTCGCGCGCGCGATGGGCACTCGCCGGAGTGATGCCGGCGAGCACGACGACGGGTTGCCGAAGGTTGAGAAGACGCGAGGCGAGGATCGAAAGGACGGTAGATACCGAAACCGTCAGGACGATCACCACGAAGAGCACCTCGGAGAAGCGATTGCCGCCGCGAAATCCCCATGCCGCCAATTGGGTCGCGTAATAGGTTGCAAGCGAGACTGCAACGATACCGCGCGGGAAGACGGTGCAGGCAAAGATGCGTTCGCGGATGCTCAGCGAGGAGCGCGCGGTGGCAATCGTAACCACGACGATGCGTAAGGCCACCAGCGTACCGGCGATCGCTGCGCCGACGCCGACAAGCGGAAGTATTGCGGCGATGCGGATCTGCGATGCGAGCAGGACGAAGACCGTCGAGAGCGCGAGAATCGAGAGATCTTCCTTGTAGGCTCGCAACAAGCGTTCGCTCGGCAGGCCGCGAAAATCGACGACGAGCGCGCAAGCAATGATCGCTGTTAGCCCGCTCTCCTGCGCGAAGAATTCACCGAGTGCGTAGGCCCCGAATGCCAGCGCGAGGAGTAAGAGTTTCGTGATGTCGCTCGACCAGGTGCGCGCGAATCGTCGGAGCAAAAAGAGCCCAAGCGCGCCGATTGCGAGGCCGACGATCGCGCCGGTTCCCAGCCGTTCGATCGTTGCGAGGGAGGTGAGGAACGGCCCGCGTGCTCGGGTGGTAAAAGATGTGAAGGTCGCCGCCGCGACGATGACGCCCATCGCGTCGAGCAGAATGCCTTCGGATTCGAGGAGGTGTCGCAGTTCCGGGCGCAAGCGCAAGCGCGCTAAGAGCGGCCCGGTTACTGTCGGCCCGGTGACGATGCATGCCGATGCGAGCATCGCCGCGACGATGGTCGAGAGCCCGAAGGCGCGCGCAACGTGCGGAATAACGACGAGCGTTAAACCGGCGCCAACGAGCACCAGCAGAAAGAGCGGGCGTTTAGGCAGCCGTCCGATATCGATGCGTAGCGTCGCTTCGAAGAGGACGATCACCACGCAGAGCGAGAGCAAGGCCCGCGTCGCCGGAGCGGCGAGATCGAGTTGCAGAAAATTGAGCCCGCTTGGTCCAAGCGCGAGCCCTATCAGAAGCAGCGTGATGATCGACGGGATGCCGAAGCGTCGCGAGAGCGCTCTTGCGAGGAGCGCGGCGACGAGGACGGCCGCGGCGCCGAATTCCACGACCAGCGCGGGATAATGCGTGAAAATTGCACTCATGGATGGGCGTTCCGATCGAAAAAGCGATTCGAGCGGTCGTAGAGCAAGGCGTAGTACTCGCGAAAGATCGCGGCAGCGGTGCTTCCCGGCCAATGCGCGGGCAGCAGCACGCTGGGGAGCGCCGGGTCGACGTAGGTGAATTTGCGGTAATCGTGGACGAGCCAGAGCCGCTCGACGAATGCTTCGCGTTCCCCGAATCTTCGTTCGCTGCGCTCGGAATTGAGACGAGGGCGATAGAGCTCGGTAAAGCGTTCGTAGGCTGCAGCGATGCCGGGGAGATCCCAGCAGCGCGCGACGAGCGCGGCATCGGCGCCGGGCCCACGATGCGAGCTTTCAAAGATCGCGATATCCTCGCTTGCCTCGGCCTCGCGCGCCGCCGCCGTTACCGCCGCGAGATCGCCGTTCGGCGAGATCCAGGTCGAGGTCGCCAAGGGCGCCCAACCCAGAACGGCGAGCTCCTTTCTCAGGCGATCGCGGCGGTCGCGGCGGCGTTCGTCGATCGAATAGACGAGCATGCGCCAGAGCCCATCCCAATCGACGAGCGGACCGTAGATACGCGGGCTTAACTCCTCGATCCGGCGTCGGCCGCGCTCGGTCACGGCATAGAATGCGCGGTTCCCATGGCGTTCGGCGCAGAGCCAGCCTTGGCGAGCGAGGCGAGAAACCGATTGCCGCACCGCCGCCTCGGAGACGCCGAATGCATCCATTAGCCGGACGAGCCCGGCGAGGGCGACCCGTTGCTCGCCGGAGCGGCGCGTAACGACATCGCCGTAGATGTTAAAAATGAAGGAATTTGGGCGCGAAACCTCCCGCCTGAGACTTTTATCGTATATCATTTCTTGCACGGTATGCGATTCTTTTGTCACAAAGCTCCTTACCGGAGGGACTATGGCTGCGCGAATCTCGACTTTTGACGACTGGATCGACCTGCTCCAGTCGTGGCAGAGCGATATCGGATTAGACCGAGAGCTGATCGAACGCTTCATGCCGGGCTATCGCTTCGAGGCGAAGTACGGCGAGTTGCCGACCTCGGAGATCTATTTCGGCGATTTCAAGGGCGAGCGCCGCTGGGAGCGGGTAACCGAGATTCCCGACCAGCGCATGCGGGATGCAGCGTTAAATATGATCGTCTATCAGGGCGACACCGAGTTTGCTTCGAACGAGCAGCAGCGTTTCCTGGTTAATAACGCACCCTCCGAATACGACCTCGCCGCGCTCGTCCGCATTATGGTCGAGGAGACGCGACACGGCTATCAAATGTGCCATCTCTTGGTCGAGCAATTCGGCAGTGAGGGGCGTATCGAGGCACAGAAAATGCTCGAACGCCGTGCATTCGGCAAGAAGAATCGTTTGCTCAACGCGTTCAACGAAGACGTTACGCATTGGCTCGATTTCTTTGCCTATACGAATTTTATGGATCGCGACGGCAAGTTCCAATTAACGATGCTCTCGCACTCGGCATTCGCGCCGCTCGCCGCCTCGATGGGGCCGATGCTGCGAGAGGAGAGCTTTCACATGGGAACCGGCATCTCGGGCTTGCGCCGGATTGCGAAAGCCGGAGTTATTCCGGTCCAGATCCAGCAGAAGTATTACAACAAATGGATTTCGGGTTCGCTCGATCTCTTCGGCACCGATCATTCCGGTTCGGCGCAATGGGCCTACACCTGGGGCATTAAAGGGCGCGTCGACGAAGATAAGCTTTCCGAAGAGGTCGATAAAGAGGCGCTCAACGAGCGCGCACGCGCGCAGTTTTACGATGAGGTCGTTCAAACGGTGCAACGGGTGAACGACGTCAACGAAAGCGAAACCAAGCTGTACGTCCCGGATATGAAATTCAATCGGAAGATCGGGCAGTTTTCGGATCGGCATTTTTCCGTCGACGGCCGCGCGCTCTCCGATGACGAATGGAAAGCCTACGAAGCAAGCGTGCTCCCCTCTTCGGCAGATGACGCGCTTCTCAAGGAGTACTTCAAAGACCCGTCGTGGATCGCCGCCAAGGGCGACCTGCGCGCATAAATTCCCGCGACCTGATGTAAGAAAGAAGAGAGAACCTATATGAGCGGCAACGGCAGCACCACCCTGAGCACCCCTTTCGGGCGCGAACAACGCGCGTTCGACGGCAAGCGCGTTATTAACTATCACGTCGACGGACATATCGCAGTCGTCGAGATGGACGACCCGCCGGCGAACACCTATACCCATGAGATGATGCGGCAACTCGACGAAGCGATCGTCGACGCGCGCTTCGATCCGAACGTCGAGGTGATTCTGCTTATCGGCAAAGGCGAGAAATTCTTCTCGGCGGGTGCGAACATCGCGATGCTCAATTCGGTGACGCCGGAGTTTAAGTACATGTTCTGCCTGCACGCAAACGAAACGCTCTCGCGCTTGGAGCAGACGCCGAAACTCGTGATCGCCGCACTCAACGGCCACTGCGTCGGCGGCGGTATGGAGATTGCGATGGCGGCAGACATTCGTATCGCTCGAAAAGATGCAGGCAAGATCGGCTTGCCCGAAGTCGCGCTCGGCGTCCTTCCCGGCACCGGCGGCACGCAACGGCTCGCTCGCCTCGTCGGAAAATCGCGAGCGATCGAACTGATGGTGACCGGCAAGACGTTTAGTTTCGAACAGGCGGCCGACTGGGGGATCGTCAACGAGGTTATCGAGGGCGATGCGGCGAGTTTTCGCGAGCAGATGCTGACCTACGCTCGGCAATTCTGCTCGCCGAACAAAGCCCCGATGGCGGTCGGACATATCAAACGCGCGGTTCAGAGCGGTGCGGAGATGCCGTTGGAAGCGGGGCTCACGCTCGAACGCGAGTTGCAGTCGTTGCTCTTCAAGAGCGGCGACGCTAAAGAAGGCATCGCCGCCTACAACGAAAAGCGCGTGGCCCGCTTCAAGAACGGGTGAAACGCTGGGAGACGCGCCTCGCCCTGCTCGCCGTGATCCTGGCGAGCCTCTCGGCGTTGAATATCCCCGGGCGTCTCCTCCTCGCGCTCACCGCGATGCTGCTGCTCTCGATCATCGCAAGCGCACGGCTGCGCGCGGCGCTCTACGGGAAAAAAGAGCGCTCCGGCGGGTTCGATGCGGCAGCAGCCGCCGAGCGGATTCGCGAAGCGCGCGCGCGGCGTATGACGCGGCGATAGGTTTGGGAAGTGCCCCCGCCGGGGCTTCCTGCCCGCCCGTCGAAGCGCCGACCCATGGTTACCGCATTTATCCTCATGAACGTCGAGCGGCCGCGCTTGAAATCGATTGCTGACGATTTGCTTGCCATCGAGGGCATCGCTGAAGTCTATTCAGTCGCTGGGCCCTTCGATCTCGTTGCGATCGCCCGCGTGCGCGAGCACGAACAACTCAACGATCTCGTTACCGAACGCGTCGGCGTGCTCGAAGGCATCGAATCGACCGAGACGCTGATCGCGTTCCGCTCCTTCGCGAAGAAGGATCTCGGTTTGCTCTGGGATATCGGGGAGTAGAGCAGTGAGAGGGAGCCTCACTCTCGGGGGCTTCAGCGAGATCAAGCTTTTCGATCTCGATTCCAAAGCCTTCGCGCGACATCGGAACACCGCTTGGAACGCGCAAACAGAGCAGGCCGGCCGCGTCGTCATTATATAGGAGCCGAGGAGCCCGAGCCGAGGAGACGTCGTCGAACTTTTTCTAAAACAACGAGAGCTGCGCGTGCTCTTCGAGATATTCGGCGTCGATCCCGAGGCGGCGGAGGCGATGCGTGAACTCGTCGCGCCCGTGGACGAGCAGCACTTTGCGCGGTTGGACGCGTTCGATCGTTTGCAACAACGACGGATAATCGGCGTGGTCGGAGAGCGCGAAGGTGCGATCGACGCCGTAACGGTAGCGCGCGCTCCGATCGATCGCCCAGCCGGTGAGCATTGCGCTCCGCGTTTTCCCTTCCCTCGGCGGCGCGTTCGAGCGCCCCGGCGGGCGAATCTCGGCGTAGCCTTCCGAGGTGCCATCGCCGACCTCTTCCGGCAACGCTACCCCACAGGCACGATAGACGGCGGCGATCTTCGCGACCGCCGAATGCACGCGGATCGGTATACCCGCAGCACCGAGGATCGCCATCGCCTCCTGCGCCTTTCCCAGCGAGTACGCGTAGAAGACGGGCGTCGCTCCGTCTTCTAAAGCTGCGCGCGCGAACCCGACGATCTCCGCTTCGATCTCTTCGCGCGGAGGAAAAACATACTGCGGCGAGCCGAACGTACACTCCATCACCAGAACGTCGGCGGGTTTGATCTCGGTCGCTTCTGCGGTTCGCGATGCCGTGAGTTTGAAGTCGCCGGTATAGACATGTCGCCCCGACGCACCTTCGACGAGCAGTTGCGCGCTGCCGAGAACGTGACCGGCGGCGAAGAGCGTCAGGCGATACTCGCCGATCTCCCACGGTTCGTTGAAACGATGGGTCTCGAAAGCACTACGCTTGCGCGACCGGAAGCGCACCGCGCAAAGCGCTGCGGTCTCGGGGGTGGAGATGACGACGTCGTGTTCGCGGGCGTGGTCGGCATGCGCGTGCGAAACGTAGCCGCGTTCGCGACGGCGTGACGGATCGACCCAGAGATCGATAGCGGGCAGGTAGAGGCTTGCGTCGCGCTTGGCGAACATAGGAGAAGGCGCTTCGGTGCAACGCTCGCGCGCTCTTGCGCGTTGAAGGTGGCACTATGGCTCGCATCTATGACTCGATCGTCGATACCTTCGGCAATACGCCGCTCGTGCGGATACCGCGGCTCAATGCCGGCCTGCCCGGGCAGGTCCTGGTCAAAGTCGAATCCTTTAATCCGGCAGGTTCCGTGAAAGATCGCATCGGCATCGCGATGATCGAGGCGGCGGAGGCCGATGGCCGTCTTCGCCCCGGGATGGTCATCGTCGAACCGACCAGTGGGAATACCGGCATCGCGCTTGCATTCGTCGCTGCGGCGAAGGGCTATCCCATCCTCCTCGTCATGCCCGAGACGATGACGCTCGAACGGCGCAATCTCCTCAAAGCCTATGGAGCGCAACTCGTGTTGACGCCGGGAAGCGCGGGCATAAAAGGCTCGATCTCCCGTGCTACCGCGATTCGAGATGCCGCGCCCGAGCGCTACTTTATGCCGCAACAATTCGAGAACCCCGCTAATCCCGATATCCATCGGCGCACGACCGGCGAGGAGATCTGGCGCGATACCGACGGCAGCGTCGACGCTTTCGTTGCCGCCGTCGGCACTGGTGGAACGTTGACCGGCGTCGGGCGGCTGCTCAAGGAGCGCAAGCCCTTGGTTCGCATCGTTGCCGTCGAACCCGATGCTTCGCCGGTGCTCTCCGGTGGTGAACCGGGCCCGCATAAAATCCAAGGCGCCGGAACCGGTTTCATTCCGCCGATCCTCGACACCGGTATTTACGACGAGATCGTACGGGTCACCGACGGCGAGGCGATCGCGATGGCGCGTCGCGCTGCGCGCGAGGAAGGCTTGCTCGTCGGCATCTCCGCCGGAGCAAACATTCACGCGGCGCTCGATCTCGCGGCGCGCCCCGAGATGCGCGGAAAACGAATCGTCACGATCGGCTGCGACACCGGCGAGCGCTATCTCAGCAATCCGGTCTTCTCAGAGCTCGAATCGGTCGTTGTCGACGAACGCATTGCGGCGGAGCCTGCATAATTGAACGATAGCGAACTCGGGGGCCTCGCAGCGGTGGAAGTGCGCCGCGGCGCGAGCGTTGAATCGTGGCATCGCATCGCTGCCTGTGCGACCGAGGTATCCGGAGAGATTCTTTTCGCGATGGGCGAGATCGACCGCCCCGTCTATCTTCGCTCGGCCGCGAAGCCATTCATCGCTGCCGCTGCCATTGCCGCCGGCGTTCGCGAAGCATTCGGTCTCACGATGGAAGAGATCGCCGTCATGGCCGCCTCGCATAGCGGCGAGCCTTTTCACGTCGCAGCGGTGCGTTCGATTCTCGGTAAGATCGAGCTCGATGAATCGGCATTGCAGTGCGGGACGCATCTTCCGCTCGACGAACGCAGCGCCCACGAATTGATTCGCGCCGGGCTGCCGCCGAGTGCGGTGCACGATAATTGCTCGGGAAAGCATGCGGGTATTCTTGCGCTGACGCGATTGTTGGGCGCGGATGTCGCGACCTATCGCGATGCCGAGCATCCCGCGCAGCGTGCGATTCTCGATCTCTGTGCGCGTGCGTGCGATGACGATGCCGATCGCTGGCCGCTCGCGCTCGACGGATGCGGCATTCCGGTCTTTGCGACGCCGCTCCGTAATGCGGCCCTTGCCTTCGCGCGCTTCGCTGCGTTGGAAGGCCTCCCCGATCGAGAGTTACAGGCGCTCCTCGTCGTGCGCGATGCAATGCTCTCGCATCCGGAGTATGTCGCCGGAACCGGGCAATTCGACACGCGTTTGATGGCGGCGGCGGGGGGAGCGATTGCGTCGAAGGTCGGCGCCGAAGGCGTCTCGGGGGTCGCGGTGATGACCTCGAGACTGGGTTTCGCGCTCAAGGTCGTCGACGGAGCCTCGCGCGCTCGTCCCCCCGCCGTTCTCGCCGGGCTCCGGGCGCTGGGCGCGATCTCGGAGAGCGCTCAGGCAGAACTCACAGACCTATCCGAGCCGATCGTTTATACTCGCAGGGGCGTTCCGGCCGGTGTGGTGCGGGCACGCGAACGGGATTTTACGGGGGCACGAACGGGCTGAATTGACGAGTTATCTCGATTCTCTACGCGAGCGAGTACTGCTGTTCGACGGCGCCATGGGCACGCAGCTCATGGCGTTGGATTTAACGGCCGAGGATTTTGGCGGGGAGCGTCAACTCGGGTGCAACGAGGCGCTCGTCCTTTCGCGCCCCGATCTGATACGCTCGATTCACGAGCGTTATTTCGAAGCCGGCGCCGATGTCGTCGAGACCGATTCGTTCACTGCATCGCGACTGAAACTCGATGAGTTCGGAATCGGCGAGCATACCTATGCGGTCAATCATGACGCGGCGCAACTTGCGCGTAAAGCTGCCGATGCGTACGGCACGCCTACTCGACCGCGCTTCGTGGCCGGTTCGATGGGACCGACCGGCATGCTCGTCTCTTCGAGCGACCCGTCGCTCTCCAAAATAACCTTCGCCGAGCTCGCACAGATCTATGGCGAGCAAGCGCGGGCGCTCGTCGAAGGCGGCGTCGATCTGCTGCTACTCGAGACGATGCAAGATCTCCTCGAACTCAAGGCCGCAATCGTCGGCATCGGGCGTGCCTTCCGCGAGGGCGTGCGCCGCGTTCCCATTCAGGCTCAACCGACACTTATCACCGAAGGTCGCATGCTGCTAGGCACCGATATTTCAGCCGTTTGTGCAGTTCTCGATGCTTTGCCGATCGATCTCATTGGGCTCAATTGCTCGACCGGGCCGACGCAGATGCGTGATTCCGTGCGCTATCTCGGCGAGAATTCTCGCTGTTACGTCAGCGTCATACCCAATGCCGGCTTGCCGTTGATGGGGCCGAAGGGCGAGACGATCTATCCCGAGACGCCGAGTGAATTGACCGCCGAACTCATGGAGTTCGTGCGCTCTTTCGGGGTACGGGCGATCGGCGGTTGCTGCGGTACCACGCCCGAACACATCGCGTCACTGCGAGCCGCACTCGATGCGTGCCCTCAGGCACGGGCGCCCCACCGCACGCCTCCGGCGCGCCCCGAGTTTGTCGCGAGTGCGATGACGGCGGTCGCGCTGGAACAGGAGCCTCGCCCCTTAATCGTCGGCGAACGGATAAACAGCCAGGGGTCGCGTCGCGTAAAAAAATTATTGATTGACGACGACTACGATGCGATCGGGCAACTCGCACGCGATCAAATCGATGGCGGCGCGCACGTACTCGATGTCTGTACCGCACTCACCGAAAGGACCGACGAGCCCGAGCAGATGCGGGCGGTAGTGCGCCGCTTGGCTCAATCCGTCGAGGCTCCCTTGATGATCGATTCGACCGAAGCCGCGGTCGTGCGAAGCGCGCTGGAGAACTATCCCGGTCGTGCAATCGTGAACTCCGTGCATCTCGAAAGCGGACGCACGAAGATCGATGCGATCCTGCCGATGGCCATCGAGTACGGTGCCGCGGTGGTCGCCCTCACGATCGACGAGAACGGCATGGCGAAGACGGCCCAACGCAAGCTCGATGTGGCGCGACGCATCTACGATATCGTCGTCGGCGAATATGGGTTGGCTCCCGGGGCGCTCATTTTCGACGACCTTACCTTTACGCTCGCGACCGGCGACGCCGAATATATCGATTCGGCACGCGAAACCATCGAAGGGATTCGCGCGATCAAGGCGGCGCTTCCGGGCGTTTTGACATCGTTGGGCGTTAGTAATGTTTCGTTTGGATTGAAACCGGCCGCGCGTGCAGCGCTCAACTCGGTCTTTCTGCACCACTGCGTCGAAGCGGGGCTCGACCTGGCACTCGTTCATCCCAAAGAGATCACGCCGTACGCCGAGCTCGATACCGAGGCGCGCGAGGCATGTGACGACCTCGTCTTCAATCGTCGCCCGGATGCCTTAGCGCGCTTTATCGAGCGGTACGAACATGCGGTCGTTCGGAGCGACGAGGATACGGCGAACGACGACGTGGGTTTGCCGGCCGAAGCACGCATCCATCAGGCGATTTTACGGCGAAAAAAGGACGGCATCGAAGCGATGCTCGACGAGGTTCTACTCCGTAGAACGCCGGTTGAAGTGCTCAACGAGGTGCTCCTGCCGGCAATGAAAGAGGTCGGCGACCGTTTTGGAGCGGGCGAGCTCATCCTACCGTTCGTGCTGCAGTCGGCGGAGGTGATGAAGCGTGCGGTCGCCCACGTCGAACAATTTCTCGACCGGCGCGAAGGCAGTACGAAGGGCACGGTCGTGCTCGCGACGGTCTTCGGCGACGTTCACGACATCGGGAAGAACCTCGTCAATACGATTCTCTCGAACAACGGCTACACCGTGTACGATCTCGGCAAACAGGTGCCGATGAACCTTATTCTCGAGAAGGCGACGGAAGTGAACGCCGACGCCATCGGCCTCTCGGCGCTCTTGGTCTCCACGAGCAAGCAAATGCCGATTTGCGTGCAAGAACAGGACGCTCGCGCACTGGAGTTCCCGGTTATCGTCGGCGGGGCAGCAATCAACCGTGATTTCGGGCGCCGGATATCGCTCCTGGACGACGGGCAACGCCCCTTCGAGCCCGGCGTATTTTACGCAAAGGATGCTTTCGAAGGGCTCGACATCATGGATGTGCTCACCGGCGACGAGCAACGGCGCCGCAGCTTCGTAGAGCGCATCAAGAGCGAAGCGCTGAGCGCGCGGGCGAAAGCGCGCGAGGCCGTGCGCCCCGCCGGCGAACTGCGAATCTCCGACGTAAAGAACGTTCCTATCGAGCCGCCGAGCCCGCCGTTCTTGGGAGCGCGAAGCATCGACGATATCGACGTGCGCGAGCTTTGGGATTGCTTCGATCTCAAGTCGCTCTACCGTCTTTCGTGGGGCGCGAGCAATCAGAAGGGCGCGGCGTTCGATAAAACGGTTCGCGAGGAGTTCGAGCCGAGGCTCGCTCGCTATCGCGCGGAGGCTGAAGGCGGTGGAATACTCCACCCGCGCGTCGCCTACGGCTACTTCCGTGTCGCCGGGAGCGGCAACGACATCATATTTTTCGACCCGAATGACGCAGCACGCGAGATCGCGCGGATGTCCTTCGCCCGGCAGATCGGCGGCGAGCATCTCTGCCTCGCCGATTACTTGCGCGAACCGCTCGATGGCTCAGCCTCCGATATCGTGGCTCTCCAAGTAGTCACGGTCGGTGCGGAGGTCGCCGCGGAGATCGAAGCGCTTCACGCACGCGGTGACTTTAGCGAATCGTATTTCTTGCACGGATTCTCGGTTCAGTCGGCGGAGGCACTCGCGGAGTGGAGCCACCGGCGCATACGCCGCGAACTCGGCTTGGCGCCCGAGCGAGGGAAGCGTTACTCCTGGGGCTACGGCGCTTGCCCCGACCTCTCGCAGCACGAGGTCGCGTTCGCACTGTTGGGTGCCGTTGAAGCGATCGGGGTTCGCCTCACCGAGAGCTTTCAAATCGTTCCCGAGCAGTCGACGGCGGCGCTCGTAATCCATCATCCCAACGCGAGTTATTTTAACGCAGCAGCGACGATCGAACGCTGAAAGGAGAGAAGCAGGGTTTCCTTCTCGGTTCGCTAAGGAACGACGTACTTGGCCGATAGGAGAAACTATGGAAAAGCGCGTTGCCGGTCTCTCTGTATCGAGGCCGCTCTCAATACAGGTTGATGAGCTTGTTCGGCGTCTCTCCACAAGAACCGCAACGGTCGGCATTATCGGGCTCGGCTACGTCGGCCTACCGCTCGCGGTGGAGTTTGCCGCGGTCTTTCCCGAAGTGCTCGGGTTCGATATCAATCAAGAGCGCGTCGTATTATTGAACTCCGGGCGTTCGCATATTCGGGACGTACCGGAGGAGCGCGTCGCCACCCTGGTCGGCAACGGACACTTCGAATGCAGCAGCGATTTTACGCGGCTCGCCGAATGCGATGCGGTCGTTATTTGCGTGCCGACGCCCCTAGGGATAGGGAATCTTCCCGATCTCACCTGTATCTTCGATGCCGCCGAGCAGGTTGCTGGGGCGTTGCGTCAGGGCCAGTTGGTGGTACTGGAATCGACGACCTATCCCGGCACGACCGAAGAGGCACTCGTTCCGATTCTCGAACGATCGAACCTCACGTTGGATCGCGATTTCCTCGTGGCATTTTCACCGGAGCGCATCGACCCGGGGCGCGATCTCCCACTGCGCCGGATACCAAAGATCATCGGCGGCTGCAGCGAACGTTCCGCCAATGCAGCGCAGATTCTCTACGATGCTATTTTCGAGGAGACGCACGTCGTTTCATCGGCACGCGCCGCGGAAACGGTGAAGCTTTTGGAGAACACGTTTCGACTCGTCAATATTGGATTTATCAACGAGTTCGCGCGTCTCTGCCGCCAGCTCAATATCGACTCCGGCGAAGTCATCGCCGCAGCATCGACGAAACCTTTTGGGTTTATGCCGTTTCAGCCCGGCCCGGGCGTTGGCGGCCACTGCATTCCGCTCGACCCGCATTACCTGGCATGGGAATCGAAGCGGCAGGGATTTACCTCGCGATTTATCGAGCTTGCGGAGGATGTGAACTCGCAGATGCCCGCGCATGTCGTCGAATTAGTCGCCGCTGCGCTGAACGAATCACGAAAATCTCTGCGCGATGCCCACGTATTGGTCGTTGGCGTCGCGTATAAAAAGAACGTCGACGATACGCGGCGCAGCCCCGCGGTAGCGGTGATCGATCGCTTACGAATGCGCGGCGCGGTGGTCTCCTACCACGATCCCTACGTCGCGGAGCTCAAGGGCCACCATAACGATTGGCCGGAGTGGAGGCCGCGCGTCATCGTCCCCTACGAACGCCGCTCGGGGGATCGCGATCGAGGGCCGTCGCCGCTCCGGCGGCGCCGCGTGGACACGCTCGAGAGCGTTCCCCTCGATCCTTCTCACGTGGCGCGAGCCGATTGCGTCGTGATTTTGACCGATCACGACTCGATCGATTACCAGATCCTCCTCGATAACGCCGATCTTATCGTCGATACGCGTCAGGCGATAGCGCGCGATAAAGCCGCAACGTCCTCCGCGACGGTGTACGCGCTATGAGAGTGCTCGTGACGGGGGGAGCGGGATTCATCGGATCGCATCTCTGCGAGGCACTGCTCGATGCCGGCCACGAGGTGGTCGCGTACGACGATCTCTCCACCGGCAATCTTGCAAACCTCACCGGCGCGCTCGCTCGCTCCGGCAGTAAATTCGTTCGCGGAGATATACGCGACGCGCTTCTCGTGGAGCGCGCGATGGAGGGCTGCGATGCCGTCGTGCACCTCGCGGCACGAATCGGATTGCGCATTATCATGGAGAGCCCGTTCGATACGCTCGACGTTAACGCGCGAGGTACCGAGAACGTGGTTCAGGCTGCCCTAAAGCGAAAAACGCCGATTCTCATCGCATCCACATCCGAAGTCTATGGACATTCGACGAAAATTCCGTCAAGCGAGAGCGACCCGATATGTTTCGGATCGCCGACGATCGGACGATGGAGTTATGCGTGCGCGAAGGCGTATGATGAATTTTATTCCCTCGCGTTACAACGGGAGCGGGCCTTGCCGGTCGTCGTGGTGCGTCTTTTTAATACGGTCGGTGCGCGTCAGAGCGGCCGGTACGGAATGGTGGTGCCTCGCTTTTCCGCGCAGGCGATGTCCGGCGAGCCCCTCACCGTCTACGGCGACGGAACGCAGACGCGTTGCTTCTGTTCCGTTCGCGACGTTACCGACGCCCTCGTGGCCATCTTGCTCCACGTCGATGCCCTAGCGGGTGAGGTGTTGAATATCGGTAATCCCCGCGAAATGACGATTATAGATTTGGCGAAGCGCATCGTCGAACGGAGTGCATCGAAGTCGACGATTGACTTCGTTCCGTTCTCACGAGCTTATCCGGAGGGTTTCGAGGAAATTATGCGCCGCGTCCCCGATATATCAAAAGCGCGACGCACGATCTCCTTCGAGCCGAAGGTCGCCCTTGACGATATTCTCGACGACGTCATCGCAGGGATACGTAGCCCGGCGCACCGATGAAAACGTGGTTCGCTGCCGCTGCAGCATTTCTCGCCGCTGGGATTCCGTTGCACGCATCGGCGCTCTGTCGCATTCCGTCGCCGCCGGCACAGCGAGTGGTCGTGGAGGAGGGAGCGTCGAGTTCGAAGTTGACCAAGGGCCGGGGGACGTGGAGTGACGGCTCGCTGCTCGTGCTCGCACGCGATGGGAACAAACGCTCCGCCTATCTTCGCGCTGCCGATGACGTGCGATTCGGGCAGAACGATAATGAGTACGAAGGTGGCGCGTATCTTGCCGTGACCCCGCACGTCATTGCCGATATCATCGGATCGTTTAGCCCGCAGCACAACGTCCTCCCAGCGTCGAGCGCGGAGGCCGATCTCGACCTTCGCGCGGGTGCCGGGTATGGGTACCAAATGGGATACGCGACCCGGCAGTACAGCACGGTGGGGGCATCGATCGAACACGTCGGCATGGACCGCTATTTCCGCGATCTTCGACTCGCAGGGAATATCACGTTCGCTCGCTTGAGCAACGTTCCGGGGCTCGCGCTCTCCGAAGGAGTATCTCTCGCCCGCTATCTTCCTTGCGATTCCGAAGACTTTTCCATTTCAACCGGCCGCGATGTTGAAAATGTGGCCTTCGGCACTCCTCCGGCCGTCTACCAGAGCCTGACGTTCTACCTTGGCGATACCCACCGACTCTCATCGCGCGTCGCATTGGATATGGGTATCGGTTGGTATGGATTGACCGGCGCATACGATCGCTTCGAGGTACGTTTTGCACTTCGCGAGCGCATCTGAACCTCTGCTATGGCTCATCGAAGTAAGCGTCCTGTTCTCGTCGATCATGACCGCGGCGCTGATCGTCGCGTTTGTAATCGTGCGCACTCGGAACTCGATCGCCCGTCGGAGGCAGAACCAACTTACGCAACGCTGGCGATCGATCTTCAAGACGGCCTATACGGGAGAGTCTCCTCCTGAAATACTTCCGCGCGTCGGTCGCCGCGATTGGTTCACCGTGATCGCGCTCTTTTCACAATTTCACCAACTGCGCGATAAGGACCGCGACCGCGCGCGCGAGGTCTTGCCAAAGCTCGATGCGATGGCCTACGATATCGGGCTCGATCGACATGCGCTTTATTGGCTCGGCCGCGGCGACGATGCCGAAAAAATCCTCGCATTGACCGCGCTCGGGCAATTGCGGGAACGCGCCGCCCTCGACGATGCAATTCGGCTTTCGGCCGACGAAGGAGCGGAACTCTCCCGAGCCGCAGCGCAATGCGCGTTGCGTATCGACGCTCGATTCACCGATGGGGTACTCGAACTCGTTCGCGACCGCGACGATTGGGTGCGTTCGCGGGTCGAGGTAATGCTGAAGGAGATCGATCGAATCGATCTCGATGAAGCGCTCCGTGCCGCAATCACAAATGCCGACGAAGCGGGCAGACGTCGCCTTCTCGATTTCGTCCGCTTCTGCTCGCCCTCACCGGCACGCGCGGTCTGTAAACACGTTCTCGCAGAGTCGGAAGAGAGCGAGACGATCGCTGCCGCGTTGCGTTCCCTCGCCCCGCTCGCATCGGAGGAAGACCGCGCCCTCGCATTGCGATATTGTGCGAACGAGTCGCCGATCGTGTTGCTATCGGCATTACGCGTATTGAGGAAGTGCGTCCGCTACGACGACCGCGAGACGCTTTTGCGCTTGGCCTCACACCGGGACTATTGGGTGCGGCTGCGGGCCGCGGAGGCAATCGTGCAACTCTACGGTGAAAGCGGGCTGCTCGATGATTTCGTCGTCGAGGTGGAGGATCGATACGCGCGCGATGCTATCAACCAAGCGATAGCCGAGCGGAAAATGATGGCGCAACGTGCGCCGATGCGCGACCGACGTGCCGCGTCGCAGGGAACCCCGGAGGCGCGCTTATGAGCTTCGACGGGCGTGCGGCGTTCGAAGGAGTCGTCGTCGCCATCGAGAGCGCATTATTTCTCTATTTTATGGTGATCAACGGGTATTACGCCTTTACCAGCGGGGTGGCGTTGCTTCGCTTGCCGAGTTTTGTGAAAATGCACCTCGCCGACCCCGTACGTCGTTCGAATTCCACTCTCGACCGCCCGGTGACGATGCTGGTCCCCGCGTATAACGAGCGGGAAATTATCGTTACCTCGGTGCGCTCGATGCTCGCGCTGGAGTACGTGAATTTCGAAATCGTCGTGATTAACGACGGTTCGACCGACGACACCCTCGAACGCTTGCACGAAGCCTTCGATCTCGAGCCATACGAAGGAATCTATCGCATCGAATTACCCACCCAAGAGGTGCGCGAAGTCTATCAGTCCCGGCTCTTCCCCGAGTTGCGGGTGGTCGATAAAGTCAACGGGGGGAAGGGCGATGCGCTCAATGCGGGGATCAACCTGTCGCGCTACCCGCTCCTTTTCACCGCCGATGCGGACTCGTATTATCATCGGCAGACGCTGCAATGGATGGTCGAGCCATTCCAGCGCGATCCTCGGACGGTCGTCGTCGGTGGCGCGGTCGCGGTCGGGAACGCCTCGACGCCGGTAGACGATAAGCCATTCGAGCCATCGTTGCCCAAGAACCTGATGCAGCTCTTTCAGGTGCTCGAATATCTGCGTGCCTTTCTGGCTACGCGCATGGGCTTCGCTCCGTTCAACGCGCTGGGGATCGTCTCGGGGGCCTGCGGTCTCTGGCGGCGCGACATCATCGTCGCGTGCGAGGGCTTTCGCTCGGATACGATCTGGGAAGATATGGAGATGACGCTGCGCGTTCATAACTATTGCATCAATACGGGGCAGCCGTATCGCATCGCCTTCTCCCCATTTCCGGTCTGTTGGACCGACGTTCCGGCCTCTCCAAAGGTGCTCTACAATCAACGCAAAGGCTGGCATCGGCATCTTTCGGAGTGCGTGATGATCCATCGAAAATTGCTATTCGGGAATGGCGGTTTCTTCAGTTGGGTGACGATGCCGTATCTCGTGTTCTTTGAATGGCTGGCGCCTTTGGTGGTGATCGGCGGCATCGTTTTTTCGGTCGGTATGGCTGCGCTCGGCTATCTCGACTGGGCGACGCAGTGGTGGCTGCTCGGCTTAGTGTTCGTGCTTGCAATGTTCGGCTCGATTATCAGCATCTTGCTCGACGAGATTTCGTTTACCGCCTATCGTCTGAGCCAGGTCTGGGTGCTCTTCGCAGCGGCGTTGCTCGAAAATTTCGGGTACCGCCAATTCGTGATGGTGGCGAATCTCTCCGGATTCCTTGCGTGGCTCTTCCGTCGACCGATTCGCGGGAATACGAAGTATCCCGGGCTCTTCGTCGCTGCCTGGGTTCCCAAACGCCGCGACTAAGGCGGCATAAAGCAGGAACGTCCGGTCTGTTAGGAGGACCTTACTTTCAAGCTATCGTGGATTGGAGGTTCGCGTATGTCCCTTACTCCTCGCGCAATATTAACCGCACTCATCACCGTGCTCCGTTTTGTATTGGGGCTCCTCGTCTGGGTCGCCTCCGTCACGCTCTTGGGCCTCTTCGCCCTGGAGTTTTTGCATGCGCCGCGCCTCGATGCGACGACGCTCGTGCGGCTCGCGCATCGCTTTGCCGACGCCGATATTCGCATCGTCTCGCGCTGGTTCGGCCTATCCTGGCCGAGTGCCGGTCGCATCAATTACGTGCCGCTTGGTATCGCGGTCGTGATTTGGATCGGGAAAGGGATCATCGATTCGGTTCTGCAGCGGCTCGACTATATCGTCCGACGGACCTTTAAGGCATCGTCGCGGAGCGGGCTGAGTGTTCCTCGTGCCGGTGGCGCCGATGGTGCGCTCTCGATGCGCAAGCTCGACGCCGAGTCCGAGCACCATCGCGCCATCCTGCTCAAACGCTACCGTGAGATCGAGGGCGCGCTGAAATCCTCGTCGCGAAAACCCTGTACCTTTCTTTCGATCGATATCGTGGGCTCCACGAAGATGAAGGTCGGCGAACGGCCGACGGCGGTCGCCGCAACCTTTCAAGCCTACGAAGAGATGGTTCGCAATACGTTCGATTCCTATAGCGTCTGGAAGCAGACCTGGACCCCCGACGGCGTCATGGCCTGCTTTCTTGACCGGGATCTCGGCGTCGCCGCCGGGCAGCGCGTTCTCTCCGAACTCGAAAAATTTAATCGCGATGAAAATCAGTTGCGCACCCCGATCGAGGTTCGTTGCGGACTCAACGACGGCGAGGTGGTGATTTTTGAAGACAGCCAACTCGAGAAAGTCGCCGACCACGCGATCGACGTCGCCGGGCACATGCAGAAACATGCGAACATCAACGCGCTCTGGCTCAGCACCGAGGTCTTCGAGCGACTCGATAACAAGGGCGGCTTCGTCCCGGTCGAGGCCGAGGTCGACGGTTTTGCCGTGGTGGAGTGGACGCCGATAGCCGAAGGGGCGGGAGTGCCAGGGGAGAGCGACCCTCCGAGCTAATCCGTCGGGCATGAGATCGCCTCGCATCGCCGCGCTTGCGGCCATTCTTTTGCTCGCCGCACCATTGGCCGCTTGTTCGAACGGGCCAGCGCCGGCTTCGACGACGATCGGCATCGGCGTCGACCTGCCGCTCTCCGGAGCGGACGCATCGGTCGGTACGAGCACCCTCAACGGCATCAAACTCGCAGTCGCTCGGGCAAACGCCAAAGGGGTTCCCGGCGGCTTCACCTTCGCCGTGCAGGCACTCGACGATACGCAGCAGGGCGTTCATAACCCGCAACAAGGAGCGAGTAACGTACGGACGCTGATCGCCGACGATAGCGTTCTGGCGATTATCGGGCCCTATAACTCGAATGTCGCCGCGGCGGAGATTCCGATTACCAACCAGGCGGGGATCGTCCAAATCAGTCCCTCTGCGGTGAGCGACGGGTTGACGCTGGGGAAAGGCGCAGCGATGTTGCGCCGCGCGAACCCGAACGTCAACACCTTCTTCCGCGTCTGTACGACAGACTCGCGTCAAGGGTCGGCGGCGGCGCGTTTTGCGATCGATCTCAAACTCAAGCGCGTCTACATCGTTGACGACAACGAGACATACGGCCTCGATCTCGCTAATGTTTTTGCCCGCGATTTCACAAAACTCGGCGGCAAGGTGCTCGGGCGCGACCATATCGCTCCCGACACTCAAGATTTCAAAGCGCTCTTGCTGAAAATTAAGGCATTCAAGCCCGATTTCATTTTCTTCGGCGGAACGACGAGCACTGGTGGTGGCCTTTTGCGCCGCCAGATGTTCGATGTCGGCATGGGGAACCTCCCATTCATGGGCGGCGACGGGATCCCCGATATCGCCGAAGTCGCCAAAAAGCGCGCCGACGGGACCTATTACACGGTCGCGGCGCCCAACGCCGACCTGCTCCCTGCGGCGAAAAAATTCGTGGCTGCCTATAAAGCGAAATTCGGAAGTGATGTCGGCCCGTATAGTGCGAACGCTTACGCCGCAACCGAAGTGGCGATCTCCGCAATCGAAAAAGCAATAGTAGCGAATGGGAAAAAAATGCCGACGCGAGCACAGGTGCTGGCACAGATTCCGCGCAGTGAGAAGAACGCAGTATCGACGCCGATCGGGCCGATCTCATTCGACCGAAACGGTGACGTTCGTAAGCCCGTGATCTCGCTCTACGCGATTCGCAACGGGCACTCATCGTTCATCGAGCAACTGAACCTCAGCGAATAGACGCTTGCACGAATTTCTCGCCCAACTTGCCAACGGCGTCGAACTCGGCGCGATCTATGCCCTGATCGCGCTGGGTTATACGCTCGTCTACGGTATTCTCGAACTCATCAACTTTGCGCACGGCGACGTTTATACGTTTGGTTCCTTCGTTGCCCTCGTGGTGTTGGTAGGGTTGCGTGCGGCGGGCGTTCTGCACGGAGCTGGCTTGATTCTGGGGATCGCCGCCGCGCTGACCGCTGCGATACTCGCGAGCGCATTCCTGAATGCCGGTATCGAACGGCTCGCCTATCGGCGGCTTCGCAAGGCACCGCGGCTAGCACCGTTGATTACGGCGATCGGGGTCTCGTTCATGCTCGAAAACCTTATCGAGCTCTGGCAGGGGTCGGCGCCGGTGCCGTTTCCCAACGTCATTCCGAACCCCCAGTTGCAGATCGGGGCACTCGAGGTCGGGGTTCAACAGATCGTCGTCGTCGCACTTGCGATCGTTACCATGGTCGCTCTGCATTATTTCGTGCAGCGTAGTCGGCTCGGCAAAGCAATGCGTGCGGTGGCCCAGGATCGCGATGCGGCCTCGTTGGTCGGCATAAACGTCGATCGTACGATTGCGATCACATTCCTTATTGCAGGTGCCCTTGCAGGCGTCGCCGGCTTCGTCGGGGGCGTCTCGTTCGGTTCGGCCTGGTTTCTCAATGGCTTCGGAGCGGGATTGCGTGCCTTCACCGCTGCCGTGCTCGGGGGGATCGGAAATATCGCCGGTGCGATGCTCGGCGGCTTTCTCATCGGCCTGCTCGAATCGTTTTCAACGTGGTTGATCGGCGGGCAATGGAGTAACGTCGCCGTCTTCTCCGTGCTCATTCTCGTACTCGTGTTCCGTCCGAGCGGGCTGCTCGGCGAATCGTTACCGGAGAAGGTATGATCTACACGTATGCGTTTGCTGCAATTGCAGCGTGCGTGGCGATCGAGTATTTTCGCAATCGGCGCGCCAAGGTAACGATTGCGTTGCTGCTCGCCGCCTTCTTGACCATCGCCCCTCATTTTTACGGAAATGGGGCCGTCTTTAGCATCCTTGCAGATGCCGCCGTCTATGTGATGCTTGCCCTCGGCTTGAACATCGTCGTCGGTTTTGCGGGACTGCTCGATCTTGGGTATGCGGCGTTCTTTGCCATCGGTGCATACACATATGGGATGCTCGCAAGCCCTCAATTCGGATTGCACCTCCCGTTTTGGGCGCTCATCTTTCTCGCCGCCGCGCTCGCTGCGCTCTTCGGGGCACTTTTGGGCGCACCGACGCTGCGCCTCCATGGGGATTATCTGGCAATCGTAACCCTCGGCTTCGGCGAAATCGTCCCACAGATTTTTCAGAACCTCACGAAATATACCGGTGGCCCGAACGGCATCGCCGCGCTCGATATCCCGACTTTTTTCGGCCATTCTTTCGGGGCATCGGTGATGCCGTATTACTATATCGCGCTCTTCGGGATCGCATTTGCGCTTTGGGTCTCGCATAATTTACGCGAGAGCCGCTTGGGGCGCGCGTGGATGGCGATTCGCGAGGATGAGCTGGCGGCTAAGCATGCCGGGATCGATGTGCTGCGCTCGAAGCTCGCGGCTTTTGCAATCGGGGCTTCGTTTTCGGGAATCGGCGGCGTACTCTTTGCGGCAAAACTCGCTCTCGTTTCACCCGATCTCTTCGGCTTTCAGGTAAGCGTGCTTATCGTTTCGATGTTGGTGCTCGGGGGGATGGGCAATATCGTCGGCGTCGTCATCGGAAGCCTGCTGCTCACCATCGTGAATTCGGCGTTGCTGCCGCAGATCAACACATTGGTCGATTCGACGTTCCACACAACGCTCGATCTCTCAAATTTGCATTTTCTGATTTACGGTGCGATTCTGGTCGGTATCATGCTCTTTCGTCCCGAGGGCTTGCTTCCCAATCGCGAGCGGCGTGCGGAGCTGCACCATGGCGGAGAGGCGCAAGCCGAGGCATGAGTCTTCTTGAACTGCGTGGCGTCGGCAAGCGATTTGGGGCGCTGACTGCGCTCTCGGGCGTCACCCTGAACGTTGACGAAGGAGCGATATTCGGTATTATCGGCCCCAACGGTGCCGGCAAATCAACGCTCTTCAACCTGTTGACGGCGATTTATCGATTCGACGAGGGAAGTATTTCCATCGGGGGAACGTCGATCGCGGACCTAACGACGCAGAGTATCGCGCGGCTCGGCGTCGCGCGGACGTTTCAAAACCTTCGGCTCTTCGGCAATGCGTCGGCATTGGCGAACGTGATGGTCGGGGAGCACCTGTTGCTTCGCGCCAATATCGTCGATGCGATTCTTAATACCGCTCGGGAGCGCAGAGAGCGGGTCGAAGCCGAACAACGCGCGCGCGATTTGTTGCGTTTTGTCGGCATCGGCGGCGTCGGCGAGCAGTTTGCGCGCAATTTGCCGTACGGCACGCAGCGCCGCCTTGAGATTGCGCGAGCGCTCGCAGCGCGCCCGCGCCTGCTCTTGCTCGACGAGCCGGCGGCGGGCTTGAATCCGTCGGAAAAGCACGAGCTCGTCTCGCTGATTCGAACGATTCGCGATACCGGCGCCACGGTGTTGTTGATCGAACACGATATGGGGCTCGTCATGAATCTTTGCGAACGCATAGCCGTGTTGGATTACGGCGAGAAGATTGCCGAAGGATCGCCGCTCGAGATTCGCGAGCATCCTCGGGTGATCGAAGCCTACCTAGGCGCACCTGCATGAGCGAATTGCTTCGTATTCGCGGCCTCGAAGTGCGCTATGGAGGAATCGTTGCGGTACGCGGTATCGACCTGCGTGTGGAAGAAGGTGAGATCGTCGCTCTTCTCGGTGCCAACGGTGCCGGGAAGACGACGACGTTGCGCGCGATCTCGGGGTTGTTGCCGATTCGTGCCGGAGAGGTGGCGTTTGAGGGTAAGAGCCTGCGCAAGTGTAGTCCTGATACGATCGCTCGGCTCGGAATCGGCCACGTTCCCGAGGGGCGCCGCGTGTTTACGCGGATGACCGTTCGTGAGAATCTGGAACTTGGTGGCTACGCGATCGCCTCGTCCCGCGATCTCGCACGTCGAATCGACGAAGCACTCGCAATCTTTCCGCGGTTAGCCGAACGAATATCCCAACGCGCTGGCACGCTTTCGGGCGGGGAGCAGCAAATGCTCGCGATCGCACGCGCGCTCATTGCACGCCCCCGCCTGGTATTGCTCGACGAGCCGTCGCTGGGCTTGGCACCGCTCGTGGTGGCGCAAATCTTTGAGGTACTTCGCGATATCCATAAGCGCGGGACGACGATCGTCCTCGTCGAACAGAATGCACGCGCCGCCCTTGCACTGGCAGACCGGGGCTACGTCCTTCGAAGCGGCGCAATAGCACGGTGCGATACGGCTGCTGCGCTGGCGCAAGATCCCGCCGTGGTTGCTGCGTATTTGGGAGGGGAGTAAGATGCCCGGTGGATCGCTTCCATTTTCGATAGGAATGGCACAAGGGGCGCCGATCACGGCAATTATCGCACAGATGATCGCTCCGGCGGTCTTTATCTTAGCGTGCGGAAATTTGCTGAACGTTACGATGACCCGCGTGGTCCGTGCAGTCGACCGGGCGCGTGCGCTCTTCGCCGAGATTCACGCGCTGCCGACCGATGGCGATAACCATCGCGAGGCGATTCTCTCCGAGCTGCGACTCTACCAGAGACGCATCGATTATCTCCAACGTGCGCTCTCGGCGTATCACCTAGCGATCGGGCTCTTCGTGTTGGCGAGCCTTGCCGTTGCGTTGAATGCCCTCACCCGGGACGCGCTGGCGTGGTTGCCGACGGCATTAACGGTTGGGGGAACGCTAACCGTTCTGGTTGGTGCGGTCGGCGTCTTCCTCGAGACGCGGGTCTCGACCGACGCAATAAAGGCGGAGATCGCACGCGAACTCGCGTCGCCGTAAAGCTTAATTGAGAACGAGCGTCTCCGAACGCCGATAGACGATCTCGCCGCCGACCATCGTCGCGAGCACGTCGTACCGGTCGTCCCAGAACGAAAGATCCGCGCGCATGCCGACCGCGATGCGCCCGATTTCGCTCTGCGCGCCGATGGTGCGCGCGGGGGCGTGCGTCGCGGCTACGATTGCCTGTGCGAACGGCAGGCCGGTAAAGGCCATAAAATTGCGTAGCGCGCGGTCCATCGTCAGCGCGCTTCCCGCTATCGTGCCGTCGTCGGCGCGCATGACGCCGCCTTCGACGCGATATCCCGGCCCCGCGGGCGGCATGAAATCGGTGGTGAGAACGATGCGATCGCCGAGCGTGCGGTAGAGCAGGTCGACCATCGGTGGAGAGACGTGATGGCCGTCGCAGATGAGCTGCACGGTCGTGCGACGATCTTGCATGAACGCTGCGAGCAACGAAGGATCGCGATGATCGAGCGGGCCCATGCCGTTAAACGCGTGCGTGAGGCTGCGATATCCGGTGCCGATCGCCAACAGCCCCTCGGCATATCGCGCAGCGGTATGCCCGGCCGAACAGGCCACGCCGTGCTCGAGCATCGTGCGCACGAATTCACTCGCGCCTTCCACTTCGGGTGCGAGCGTGACCATCACGAGCGCTCCGCGGCAGGCGTCGAGCATCTCTTGCGCGCGCGCACTCGATGCAATAAGCAGGCAATCGCCGCGATGAACGCGGCGGAATTTTGGGTTGAGAAAGGGCCCCTCGAAGTGAATGCCGAGGCAGCGAGCCCCCTGCGGCCCGCTCTCCTCGAGTTCGTGTGCGGCTTCGACGATCTCCGATGCGGCATGCAACATCGATTCCCATGGGGCGGTCATCACCGAGGCGACGAAACCGGTCGCACCGGTCGCGGCGTAGGCGCGCGAAGCGACCGGAACCGCATAGCCCTGGTCGCGATTGAAGAGCATCTCATCGGCGCCGTTCGTATGCAGATCGATCAGCCCGGGTGCGATCGAACAGCCCTCGGGGCAGAGGTGGTCGCTGGGGCCTTCAGCCGGAAGAATCGCCGCAATGCGGCCGCGGTCGATCGCGAGCCGCGCGTAGGCCGAGCTGCCGTCACCCAAGGCGAGGAAGGCCGGGCCGATGATCGTAGGCATACCTAAGCGCTGCTTCGACGGCCCGGGGCGACCCCCTCGGCTCGGCTGTTGGGGCGCCTCCTTCGCGCTTAGCGCCCGAAGAGACGGCGGAGGAAGGCCGGGGCGGCGAGGCGCGGAGCGGGCTCTTCGACGGGTCGCCGTGCGAGTTCGCGGCCGATCTCGGCGCTCGAGCGCTCTAGGCGGGCGAGGCGCTCCATGTGCGCGCTCGCGTGGCCGTCGAGCGTATCGCGGAGCGCCCCCAACTCGTTCCATCCCGCGGGTGCTCGGTGCGCTGCGAGCGCGCTTGCGTATTCTTGCGCCGATACCGTGAAGATACGCGTTGCCGGAAGCTTTCGTTCGACGAGATAGCGGCGCGCCAGATCGACGACGTTCCGTCGCTCTCCCGCGCTTTCGTTGTCGGCCATCGTGTGTGCGAAGAGCATCGGCTTCCCAAGCTCGGCGACGCGCTCGTAGAGGCTCAATTCTCGTTCGGAGAGCTGGCGTGAGAAGAGGCAGAGCACCTCGCTCGCACCTCGCGCCGCCATGAGCGCAATATCTTCCCCATCGATATCACCGGAATCGAATGCCGGCGCGTGTACCAACACCAACTCGCGCGGAAAGTTCCACGGCGTGAGGATGAGAACCGGCGATCGTTCTGCAGCCTCGCTGACGGTTGAGGGATCGATCGCGCCCCATGCGCCGACGCCATCGAGGGCGAAGGCTTCATGCCGCTCGCCGTATCGAACGTGGATCGGAAAGCGTGCAGCACCGGGAACCTCGTCGCCGAGAATCGCCTCTCCGGCGAATGCATCGATAAGAGAGGATTTACCGCGGCGCAACGCGCCCAAAACCGCTACTCGCCAACGTTGGGGGCGGAGGCCGCGCGCGTATGCCGCAGCATCGAGCGTGGGGTCGCTATGCGCGCGGCGGAGCATCTCGGTTCCAGGGTCGGCAGGAGCGACTTCGGGTTCTTCTGCAAGAAATGCATCAGCGATGCGCTCGATCTCTACGAGTTCGTGCGCGATCGTCTCGCGGCGCGCGCGCATCGAGGCAACCGTCGTCGTCGGCGTTCCTGCCGCTACAGCGGCGAGCGCACGCTCGACGCTGCCGATATCGGCATCGCGTGCGGTTTGGCCCGCCTCGATCAATGCGGCATCGAGCGCAGCATCGATTCGCTCGATCTTTCGTTCGATGCTCCCTCCGAGGGCCGCAACATCGTTGCGAAGCGCCGGAAAAATCGACGAGCGCAGATCGGCGATGAGTTCTCGCTTCATATACGACTCCGCCGCTGCCGCCGCAAAGCGCATCGAGATAGCATGCACCAGCGCGATCGCCGGGCCGCCGATCGCATCGAGTACGACGGTTGCCGCGATCGCGTCGGCGGGATCTCCGCTCCAGAGGCTCGTCCCGAGCTGTCCGCCAAAAGCGATCGCTGCAGATTCGACGAGCGAAAAACGCAACGGAATCTCGCTGCCGCTCGCAGCTTCGATCGCCTCGAGCGGTTCTACCGCGAGCAGCGCCGTTCGCTTCGCGAAGGCTTCGACTGCCTGTGCGGTTACGCGGTCGACCAGAACGTGCAGGCGAGCGCGGTCGCGCAGTCTCGCAATGTCGGCCGTATCGAAGGCTTGGGTCAACGCGAGCTCGAGCTCCTCGCCCAGTGCCGCGAGCTCTTGATGGAGCAGCGACCGGCGCCGCGCGCCGTCGTCGCGCAGACGCTCTCGTTGCATCGCGATCCGGGCATCGAGATCGGCGAGCCGTGGCGTTCGCGCGTCCAGTTCGGCCTGTAACTTCTCCATCGGGAGCGCGAGCATCGCAAGGTCGCCATCGATGCGAGCGATTGCATCGCCGCCGACGCGACGAGCGGCATCGCGTGCGCGCCGCAGGCGCGAACGCCCGGTACGGGCGATCAATGATGCGTCGAGCGCTTCGAGGAAGGGTTGGAAGCGGCTCGCTTCGAGCCGTGCTGAATCGTGGTCGAAGTTCCCCTCGACGTAATCGCGTGCCGAGAGCGCATAGACGTAGGTGCCGGGGGCGTGAATCGCAGCGAGCCGTTCGATACGTTCGGTCGCGTTTTGCCAAGCCGGGCGGCCGTCGGCACTGAGGCGATTCCAGAGATCGATTTTGGTCTGGACGATAAAAATGCTGTCGATATGGCGACGTACGATTCCTAAAAAAGCGGCGTCGCCTTCGCTAAACGGTTGCTGCGTATCGATCAAGTAGAGCACCGCGTCGGCACCCGGTAAGAAGCCAAGGGTCGCTCGGCGATGGGCCGGGTTCGCCGAGGCCAGCCCCGGGGTATCGGCGACGAGAAAGCCGCGTGCGAGAAAATCCGAGGGCGTCGTTACGCGCACGCGTGTCGGCACGTTGCTTTCGTCGGTCGTTGCCGTATGCATCGTTCCGAGATCGCCCGAGCCGACGGCGATAAAGCGGTTGAGGCGATCGAGAGGGATACGTTCGGTGCGCCCATTTTCGTAATACGCGGTCGCTTCGTCTCGTTCGCCGTTTTCGAGCTCGGTGATCGTAGCGGTCGATGGATTGATATCGACGGCGAGGAGCCCGACGAGGCGCTGCGTGTCGCCTTGCGGTTCGCGGCGAAACTTTCCCAACAATGCGTTGAGAAGGTAGGATTTACCGCTGGAAAACTCGCCGACGACCGCTAAAACAAATTTACCGCGAGCGAGCATCTCTCGCGCGGAGCGAACGGGCGCACTCGAGCGGTCGTCGAGCGCGCCTTCAAGAACGAGGAGACGCGCGACGAGATCGTCGCGCGTCCGGTCGTACCGACGCATCGCGTCGGCGCTTCCTTTTCTCAATGCGCTCAAACGTGCAATCGTTAGGCGGTTCGGAGATGCGCTTCAAGCATCCAAAGGCTCTTATCGGAGGCGCGACAGAGTTCGGTATAAATATCTGCCGTTGCTTGATCTCCGAGTTTTGCGCTCTCGTCGATTTTCTCGCGAAGATGATTGGCGAAGATCGCCATCCGTTCGGCGAGCGCTTCGAGGTGCTGCTTGCCGTCGACTGCGTGGTGGGGGTACTCCCCGAGGATCGAACGTTCTGCGGCGATCTTCGCCGTACCCAATGCCGTGCCGCCGAGTTGCAGCACGCGTTCGGCGACCAGGTCGACCGCCGCCTCGGCCTCGGCCGCGAGCGTGTCGAAAAATTCGTGCAGCGCGATAAAGTGCGGCCCGGCGACGTTCCAATGCGCCTGTTTGATCTGCGTTTTGAGATCGAGAGCTGTCGCCAGCGTCTCATTGAGCAGGGCGATGGTCCGCTCGCGGCTCTGCAGCGGTAGTTCGACGCGGGTTCGGTGAAGGAACGAATTGGTTGCGGTCATTTTGCGATCATCCTTTAAATTTCGGCTGAGGTGCGTAACTCCGCATCAACCACGGTAGCGCGTTAAAGGTTTCGCCGCCGCTACTTTCCTCGAATGAGCGCCAGGGCCGCGTCTCGTTCTCGCTCCATCAGCGCCCGATCGTCCCCCTCGACGTTGAGCCGCAGCAGCGGTTCGGTATTGGAGGGGCGGATATTCATCCACCAGTGCGGATAGGATATGGTGAGGCCGTCGAGATGGTCGATCTCTGCATCGGGGTGGGCCTCGGCGAGGCGGTGCAGGGTCGCCGGAACGTCCTCGACGTGGGTGTTGATCTCGCCCGAGCGCGCGCGGGTATCGATGGGAGCGATCGTCGCGCTCGCGGTGCTCGGGCTCTCGCTGAAGAGCTCCAGGCACGACATGAGCGCAATCATCCCTGAATCGGCGTACCAATTGTCGCGGAAGTAGAAATGCCCGCTATGCTCCCCCCCGAAAACTATGTCATTCTCGCGCATGATTTTCTTGATGATCGAATGACCGACTTGCGAGCGGATGGGGATGCCGCCGTGCGCGAGGATCTGTTCGGGGACGCTGCGGCTGCAAATGAGATTGTAGAGAATCTTCGCTCCGGGGTAGCGCTTGAGCGTGCTTATCGCAACCAGAGCGGTTACCGTGCTCCCGTCGATAAGCTCCCCGCGCTCGTCAACTAAGAACATTCGATCGGCGTCGCCGTCGAAGGCGACCCCGAGGTCGCAGCCGTGTTTGCGAACCGCCGCCTGGAGATCGAGCATGTTCTCGGGTTCGATTGGGCTTGCGGGATGGTTGGGAAAGTTTCCGTCGAGTTCGAAAAACAAAGGAACAACCGTACACGGCAGATGCTTGAAGACATGTGGTACCGTAGCCCCGGCCATACCGTTGCCGGCATCGATCGCGATTTTAAAGGGTTTTATCTTCGAGCGGTCGACGAAACTCAATGCATGTTCGGCAAAGTCGTCGAGCACGAAGCGCTCGGAGATGCTCCCCGTGCGCTCGGCTTTGGGCGGCAAATCGTCGGCAAGGATGCGGTCTCGAATCGTGCGGAGCCCGCCATCGAATGAAATCGCTTGTGCTTCGGAGCGCGTAAACTTCATGCCGTTATACTTTGCCGGGTTATGCGATGCGGTGATCATCACGCCGCCATCGAAACCATATTTTCCTACGGCAAAATAGAGCGCGTCGGTAGAGACCAACCCGATTGAAACGACGTCGGCACCAGCTTCGGTCGCCCCGCGAGCGAGAGCGGCGAAGAGTTCCTCGCCGCTCGGCCGCATGTCGCGCCCGATAACGATTCGCTTCGCTCCGAGGAGGGGGACGAAGCAGCGGCCGATTTTGTAGGCTAAGTCGACGTTAATCTCGGATGGAAAGACCCCCCGGACGTCGTAGGACTTAAAGACGCTCTCGATCGCTGATTTTTCCATGGCTATCGATGCTTTTCGGAGGGGCTCTCTACGAAACCTACCATCCGGTTCGTGGGAACGATCGCTTCGTCGCTCTTCATTGCGGCGGCCATCTTTTTCTCGCTGCGCGTCGCCACGGTCACGAGAACGCGTATAGCCGACCTTCTTGCGCGAGAACACACCGTCACCGATGCCGCTATGCTGATGAGTCGCATCGCGCTTGCGCGCGTCGATATCGTGGGGGCGCTCCAGGTGGAGGGGCGAACGCCGAGTGCCTCTGCGCATACGGTCTATCGCAATGCCGAGATACTGCGGCGCAAGCAACTCGCGCGGATACGCCGAATTGTCTCCTCGGAGCACCTTGCCGATGCGATGGAGGCTCTGCAACTCTACAGAGGGGTCGATCGCGTTCTGCGCCGAGAGATCGCCGAGCCGATGTTCGCCGGGAGGCTTCTTCCCACCGATGAGATTGAAGAGTCGATTCGCGTCCTCTCGACGGTCGAAGGAAATTACGAGCGAAGCGTGACGCTTGCACTCGCCCATCGCGACGACGTGCTCGATGCGGAGCTGAACGCGACGATCGATTCGGCGATATATTTGCGCTCGCTGTGGCTGCTGGCATTTGGTGCCTTCGCTCTCGCAATCAACCTGTACAGCGCGCGCCTCTATCGCCAACTCTCCGACGAGCGAGCGGTTACGACGATTCTGCAGAGAGCGTTCGTGAGCCGCCACGTTCCCCTGCCGAACTGTGAGATCGGGAGTGCATACGTGTCGGCCGACTCCCACGCTGCAGTCGGAGGCGACCTCTTCGATGTTTACCGCCTATCGAACGACCTAGCGCTGCTGCTCATCGCCGACGTTAGCGGAAAGGGGGTTGACGCCGCAGTTATCACCGCGTTTGTTAAATTTACCGTTCGCGGCATTGCATTGCGCCGCCGTGACCCCGCGCAGATTTTAAGCGAATTCAATATAGCGTTCGGGCAAACCGTAGAGAATCCGTATTTATTCGTGTCGATGTTCGTAGGGATCCTCGACACCGCGAAGGGCGAACTTACCTACGCGAGTGCCGGGCATGACTCGGCGTTCGTGCGACACGGACACGAGGTATGGCAATTGAGCGTTACCGGCCCGGTGCTTGGCGTTATGGTGGAGCCCTACGACACGAAGACCGTCGTTTTTGATGACGGTGATACACTGGTCCTATCGACCGATGGATTGACCGAAGCGCGAAATAGATCCGGGGAGCTCCTCGGCGAAGAGGGGGCGATGACGGTGATTGCATCCGCCCCCGAGGAACCGCAGCAACTCGCCGACGGCGTGATCGGGCGCATTCGCGAGCGCTCGGGTGGGCGGCTGCGTGACGACATCGCTCTTCTGGCGATACGCATTCACGTCGGCGAAATCCAAGATGCGTAGAAGCTCTCACGCCGAGTAGGTGCGCTCCTGTCGTGCCGAGCAAGCGTTTGTGTCACGCCGAGTAGATGGGATGACAGGGATAACAACTTCGGGGTCAACTACCCCGGCCTTTAGGCCGGGGTAGTTGACGCGCCAGCGCCTCCTCCCCGTCCTGAAGGCCGGGGTCTCCGGCGCGGAGTTAGTGGATGAAATCAGTGCGCGGGGACGACGATGGTGCGCCCATCGTCGGTGCGTGCACGATGCATCGCGATGCCGTAGGCTTCGTCGAGCAGCGGGCTCGCCAGCACTTCAGCCGGCGGTGCAAGCGCAAGGAGCCGTCCGCAGCCAAGAAGCATGATGCGGTCTGCGACCGCTGCGGCTTCGTTGATATCGTGAAGAACGCAGAGAATGCTCGTTCCTGCACCGGTGCGTTCGCGCAAGAGCTCCAATACATTGTGAGCGACCCGTACGTCGAGGTGCGTCGTCGGTTCGTCGAGCAAGAGCAGGGGGGCGCCCTGTGCGAGCGCCATCGCAATCCACACGCGTTGCTGTTCGCCGCTGCTCAATTGCGTGAAGACTCGATCTATATACCCTTCGAGATGCGTTGCGGCGATCGCCATGGAGATCGCGCGTTCGTCTTCCTCGGTTGCGGAGAATTTCCACCAGGGGCGATGTGGGAAGCGCCCGATGGCGATGACATCGCGGACGCGTAATTCGTCGGCGAGGAGTTCATCCGAAGCGAGCATTGCGATGTTGCGCGCACGTCGTGCGACGGGGAGGGAGTGAATCGGGATGCCGTCGAGATCGATGGTGCCGATAGCAGGTTGTTCGAAGCCGGCGCACGCGCGCAAGAGCGTCGTCTTCCCAACGCCGTTGGGGCCGAGCACGGCGACGAATTCACCGGCGCGAAGTTCGAAATCGATACCATCGAGAACGCGTCTGCCTCCCCGTTCCAAGGCGAGGCCGCGTGCGCGAATCATCGCCGTTGCTCGCGGCGGAGATAGATGACGATGAAGATCGGAATGCCGGCGAAAGCGAGGACGATGCCAAGCGGAAGTTCGCGCGGAGCGATCGCGGCCCGCGCAATGGCGTCGGCTGCGATTGCCATCGCCGCTCCCAGCGATGCACTCGCCGGCAAAAGTATGCGTGCATCGCTTCCGACGATGCGGCGAGCGAGGTGCGGCACGATGAGCCCGACGAAACCAACCATTCCGGCGAGCGATACGGCCGCCGCAGTCAACAGCGTTGCCGAGCCGAGAATAGACCACTGCGCGCGTTCGATATCGAGCCCGATGCCGCGAGCACGGAGATCGCCGATGCGAAGTGCGTCGAGCGAACGAATATTCGCAACGGCGAGGAGCGCGCCGACGATTGCGTAGGGAAGAGCAAAACGCAGGTCGTTCCAGCCGCGCCCTGCGAGGCTACCGACGAGCCAGGCCTGCAGCGTGAGTTGGAAAGAGATGCTGCGCGCGAGCACGCTGAGGAGCGCGACCGATGCCGCGAGGAGCGCCGAGATCGCAACCCCGGCGAGAATGAGGCGCGTCGCATCGATCCCGCTGCCGCGCCGTGCGAGGGCTGCCACGAGCAGCGATGCGCCGAGCCCACCGACAAATCCGAGCGCAGGCAGCAGCGAGAGCGCGACGCCGAAGACCAGCGCAAACGCAATTGCCACTGCCGCGCCTGCACTCGTTCCGATGAGATATGGATCGACAAGGGGATTGCGCAGCATTCCCTGCAGTTGGACGCCGGCGAGCGCGAGCGCCGACCCAACAAGTGCTGCGGCGAGGACGCGCGGCATTCGAAGCTGCCAGAGAATCGTATGCGCCACGCCCAGCGCGTGCGGGTGAAAGAGTGCGTGAACGACCTGCGCGAGCGAGAGCGCGTCGCCTCCGACGGCGAGCCCGATGCCCGCAGCGAGCAACGCCGCGAGCGGGGGAATCAGCCGTCGGAGGAGCATCGCGGCCGTATTACCGCGTGGAGAACTGGAGCGAAAAACTCCGCCCCGGCATCGGATAGCCGGAGACCTCTGCGTAGCGTTCGTTGCCGAGGTTCTCACCGCGCAACGTGAGCGCAGTGTGTAGGCCGATACGGAAACGGAGATATGCGGAGAGGTTGGTATACCCGATCGCTTGGGCGAACGGCGGATTCGGTTGTGGGTTTCCGTTGGCGTCGTAGTAGATCTCGTTTGCCGGATCGTTGCGCAGCCCGGCGGTGCTCGCGGTAATCCCCCAACCGCTCAACCCAAAGCGGGCCCGGTGCGCCGCGAGGTAATCTAATGTGACGCGTGAGGAGAGCACTGGGCCACGGCCGTAGATGCGCGCGTTGGTGGTGAGATCGAGGGCGCGATAGAGATCGGTGATTGAAACGTGGACGCCGATGCCGTTGAGGCGGCGCGTGCGCGATGTGAGAGTGAAGCCTTGCAATGAAGCCTGGTCGACGTTCTCCGGGATAAACGTGGGTGGTGCATAGACAATGAGGTTACTCGCCCGCGTATCGAAAAACGTGAGGGCGGTCCCTCCCAGCATTCGATCGTTCGAGAGCGTGAGATCGGCGACGCGCGCACGTTCGGGCTGAAGGTTGGGGTTCGAACATGGGAAGCCGGCCGGGCATGGGAAGTAGAGTTCGAAGATCGTCGGCGCCCGAAACGCCGTCGCAAGGTTTGCGCGGAGTAACGTCCCGCCGCCGAGCGCGAAGCGGCCGCCGATCGAGGGCGAGAGTGAATTGCCCGCACTGCCATCGCGTTCCCCGCGAAGGCCGAGGTAATAGGAATCGTTTTTCCCGGAGAACCAGTGCTCCTGAGCGTAGAGCGCACTCTGGGAGACGCTCGGCGTCGCGATGCCGTTGGGCGAATTATCGATCAGCGAAGTACCGCGGGAGAGATCGATGCCGTAGAGTAGATCCGATTGCGCGGCATGCACGACATTTCGCAGGTTGAAGCTCGTCGAAGCATAGCGCGAAACTGTTTGGCAGCCGGCGCCGAGGCACGAAGTATACGCGAGCGTATCGGTAGAACCGGCGATCACGGCGATGCTCTCGCTCTGTGAGCGCCGATAGGCAAAACGGGCGTGGAGGTAACTATCGACGGTGTCTTGGCGAGAGGTCGGTGTATAGTTGCCGTAATTTCCTGGAACGCCGAGATGCTGCGAGGTCAACCCGAGATCGAAGCGTGCGCCGATCGCGCCGAAACGGTGGGTGAAATCACTGCGAACGGTCGATCGTTCGACATCGGCATTCGCCTGAGTGGTGCCGTTGGGAAGTGAATACGCATTTCCGGCGATATATCGTTCGAAGCTCAGAAACGGGAGGTCGAGCCGTACGTCGTCGGTGCCGAATGAACCGACGCGAACGAGGGCGGCGGGCCGGCGACGCGACGCGGTAATGATGTTAATGACGCCGCCGATCGCTCCCGATCCGTAGAGCGTCGAGCCGCCGCCTTCAACGACTTCGATGCGCGTGACGCCGGTGGTCGAAACCGTCGAAAGATCGGGTGCGCCTAATTGCATGCCGCGCAACGGCGTGCCGTCGAGCAGCACGAGCGTTTCGTCGGAGGTGGCTCCGCGTAACGTAATCGATGCTCCGGCACCGGGGCCGTAGCGCGTGACGAATGCGCCGGGAATCGATGCGAGGGCTTGTGCAACGCTCGTCCAGCCATGCTTGGCGATATCGGCGCGCGTGATGACGTAGGTCGAGCGTACGGCGTCCTTCAGCGGCTCGTTCGATCTGTCGGCGGTAACGACGCGAACGATCGTCGGCAACGGCGATGCCGAGGGTTGGGGCGTGGGAGTGGCGGCCTCGGCGAGCGCGGCCGACGAAGAGAGAAGAAGCGCGCACAACGCCGTGCGCGAAACAGCACGAAAAGAAGCGTGCATACCCGGTCCTTTCAACGCGAGGTGGTGATGCAAAACGCTCCGGGTTCGGTATCCTGACTCTGCGGATCGTCGCCGTTTGCCCGCCGTCTTCCCCTCGCCGAGGCGAGAGTGACGAAGGGCGGCTCCCCGCTAACAGTGGCGCGACCGTGCCGGATTCTCACCGGCTTCCCGCGCCCGGGCGTGACCGCCCCTATTTGCACGCGCAGGCGCGGGTTCCTGGTGCTCCGAAGTTCGTCCGTCGTGTTCTATGCCTTTCGCGGTGTACTGCTCGTTGCGAGCCTCGTGGTGCCCCACCGTATCGTCTCGCTCTTGCCTTCGCTTACCGAGGATATCTGCGCGCTCGGCCTTCAGGCACGGTTGGTCGCCGTCTCTGCATACTCGCGCGATATTCCGTGCGCGAAGGGGCTGCCGCGCGTCGGCGATTATCAGAGCGTCGATAACGAACGGATCGTCGCCCTGCATGCCGACCTAGTGGTGGGGCTGCCCTCGCAAGCGCAAATCCTTGCGCCGCTTCGTGCCGCCGGCGTGCCCGTGCTTTTGCTTCCCGACGAAACCTACGAAGATATCTATCTGGATATCGCACGGATCGGGGCAGCGACCGGCGATTCGGCGCGCGCAGCAACACTCACCGCTCGGTTACGGCGCGAGGTGGCTGCGCTACATGTCCGAACGAAGGCGTTTCGCACGCACCCACGCGTGTTCGTCGCGCTGAGCGTTGAGCCGATCTGGACGGTTGGGCCGCAGAGCTATATCGCAAGCATGATCGAACTCGCAGGCGGGCGCCTTGCGGTTACGAAACTCGCTCAGCCCTATGCCACCTTTAGCGCCGAGCGGCTTCTCGAACTTCAACCCGATGCGATCGTCGCTACGCGTGATAGTGAGATCGGAAGCGTGCTCGCGCGGGCTCCGTGGCGCGATCTGCGCGCCGTTAAAACCAAGCGTATCCTCACGCCGCCGCACGACGATATTCTCGTTCATCCTAGCCCGCGCTTTATCGAAGGACTCCGTTGGCTCATTCAACAGCTGCAACCGATAGCAAACCGCAGCGCGCACTCGTCGTAGCGGTCGATCTTCGCGATCCGCGGCGCCCCCTCGAGCCCGAACTCGCCGAATTCGAGGCGCTCGCTCGCGCCGTCGGCGTAACGATCGGCGAGCGCGTCGTGCAACGGCGCGACTCTCCCGACCCCGCAACCTTGATCGGCTCGGGCGTACTCGCTGAATTGCCGGGGCGCGCCGCCGCGCTCGATTGCAATCTCATTCTGGTTTTTAACGAGCTTCGGCCTCGACAACGGAAAAATATCGAGAAGGCGCTCTCGCTGCCGATCGTCGATCGCACGATGTTGATCCTCGACGTTTTCGCGCAGCGCGCTCGTTCGCATGAGGGCAAGCTCCAAGTCGAATTGGCGCAACTGCGTTATCGCTCGACAAAACTCGTCGGCGGTGGTGCCGACCTCTCGCGTCTCGGCGGTGGCGTCGGTACGCGCGGCCCCGGCGAAACGAAGCTGGAGGTCGACCGCCGCCGTATCGCTGCCCGCATGTTGTTGCTGGAGAAGCGCATGGGCGAGGTTCGGCGCGGGCGGGCGACGCGACGGCGCGCGCACGGCGGCGAGCTCCAGGTCGCGCTGGTCGGCTATACCAACGTCGGGAAATCGTCCTTGCTCAATGCGCTCGCGCGTAGCGATATCTTCGTTGCCGATCAGCCCTTTGCCACGCTCGACCCGACCACGCGCCGCGTCTATCTCGGGCCGGGGGCCTTCGCACGTGTCAGCGACACGGTCGGCTTTATCACCGATCTTCCCAGCGAACTTGTCGAAGCGTTCCGCGCGACCCTCGAAGAACTCGATGAAGCCGACGTACTGGTGGAGGTTCTCGATGCCTCAAATCCTGACACGCCCCGACAGCGCGCCGCGGTCGATGCGATCCTCCACGAACTCAAGCTCGACGAAACGCCGCGGCTCGTTGTCTTTAATAAGGGTGACGCCGCTCGCGACGACGTCGGCATTACCGACGAGGCGCTCGTCGTGAGCGCGCGCACCGGCGTTGGAATCGATGCGTTACGGAACGCTCTTAGCGAACGTGCATCGGATGTGCGAGATCGTTCGCCGCTGGCTCGGCCAACCACACCGTAACGTCGGAGGCAAGCCAGCGCGCCATCTGTTCGAGATGCCCGCTGTAAAAATGGCGGATGCGCGAGAACGCGGCGTAGGCTTCATGGCGATCCCGCACGGTGTACCCCGCTGTTTCGAGGCGATCGCAGGCGAGCCCGAACTGCCCTTCTTCGATGCGTTCACCCGGTGCGTGGGGGAGCATAAAGTAGTTGGCGAGGTCGCTTAACAGGTGGCGGGCCGAGCCGAGCAGCGCGCGCGCTTCGGCTTGTGCGTATGGCGCGTCGACGGTGGTAACGGTGATCGCCGCCGCATCGAGGACGGCGCCGAGCGAACTCATCCAGGAATGGTTATCGTGCGCGGAGCGGAAGAGCGCTATTTGGGGATAGGCGAGGGTTTGATCGAGCGTGCTGACGCACCACGATTCCGCTTCGCGTAAAAATGCGGCGAGTTCTTGCGGTGCCTTCGTTTCGGCGCAGAACATCAGCAGGCCGATGCCGCTGGGCGGAGCGCCGGCACGCGCGCTCAGACGGACGACGAATTCTTCGCGTCGATTGAATGCTGCGAGCATCGTTAGCAGAAACGAAGCGAGAACGGCGATGATCGTGACACCGGTCGCGCCGGTCATCAGCGCGATGAGGCGGGTGAGGCCGCTGCCTGGAACGATATCGCCGAAACCGATCGTCAGCAGCGTAACGCCGGCAAAATAGATTGCGCCGGGACCATTGGGGTGCGGGTGCAGATGGCCGCGCAGTGCGTAGAAGATGCCGCCGAACCCGAGGATGAGCAGCGCGATCCAGATGCCGATTTGAACGAAGAGATTGAATGGGGCGAAGAGCGAGAGGAACTCATCGCGACGCCCATGTTCGTTGAAACGCGATGCAAGGCGCTTCCAGAGCGGCCAACCGACGCGCGAGAGCGTGCCGCTTGCTCGCCACGTTCGGTTCGATGCACGGGGGATCACCGCGAGAAAAATGTCGCGTAGCGAGAGCACGACGAGAAGAGAGCCGCCGAGAGCGGCGAGTGCATCGAGCCACATGGGGCGCTCGTTCGCCGCGGGGCCTTCGGTGTCATGGGCTCGCGCCTGCGGGGAATAGCGCCGGGCATGGGGGCGCAACGCGGGTTTACGCTGGTTGAAACGCTCGTGACGGTTGCGATCGTCGCGATCCTCTTCGCAGCGGGGCTGCGGATAGCGACCCTCGCCCGTGCCCCCGGTGCAACGGCGAACGCGGTGGTGCAGATCGACGCGGGGATCGCGCTCGCGCGTTCGCTGGCACGCGCATCGGGGAATGGAGCCTCGCTTTTGGTGCTGCCGCGTACCGATGCGCACGGCAATGCGATGCAAGGGTTTCTACTCTTCGTTTTTCGCGGACGACCGAGCGCACCCGGCGCGGCGAGGCTCGCGCGCGCGCTCCCGCTCGTCGGCGATGCCTCGTTGCGAGAGCACTCGCTCGGTGCGCCGCCCTTCGCGCTCTTTTTCCGGAGCGATGGGAGTGCGGCCGGGCTCGCGCACCCCGCGCTCACCGGAAGCGCGGGCGACCCGCACTTTGCGCCGCTCTCGGCGGAGCCCGCCTGTGTGAGCGCCGCCGGGCTACTGCTGAGCGTGACGCGCAACGGCGCGACCGAGACGCGCAGCATTCCCTGCCCCGCTGCCGCCAACGTTACCGGCGCGGGGCCGCAACCCTCGATGACGCCGAATCCGCCGACGCTCGCGCCGCATGCGCTGCTTTTTCGCTGGCCCACGGCAGCGCCGGGCTCGTTTTCGATCGCCGAGTTCGGGTATCGCCGTTGGTTCGCTGCAGTCGGCGGTGCGATGGCGGGCTTTGCTTGCCGCTCGCAGAGCGGTGCGGTCGTCGTTTTTCCAACAACGCCGCCTTATTCGGGGCCGCAGTCCGCGGCAGATGCGCTCTCGGCGCCCGCGCCGCCGAGCAACGCGCCCTATGCGTTTGCGGCAAGTTCGAGCAGCGCACCGGGTGCGATGGACGATGCACCGGCAAGCTTTCCGGTGCAGCCGGTCGGCGCGGGGCTCTGCAGCATTCCGCTCGTCGATGCGTTCGGGCAGGGAAGCGACCCGTGGGGGAACCCGCTCGTCGTAGCGGTGCAGGTGATGGGCTGGCTCACGCTCACCGACGGCGGGAGTAGCGCAACGAGTCAGACCGCTCCGTTATCGGCCGGGTCGTTATCGCAAGGGCAATCGCTCACGATCACCGCGAGCAAGACGTTCGATGACGATCCCGCAGGAATTACGTTTACCGGCCTGTCGTGGAACCCGGCGAGTTGCGGCAGCGCGCTGACGTTTACAGCGAGCGGGAACAACACCGCAGGCAACGGACCGACCGGGACGGCGACGCATGCGTTTGTGATTACCGATCAAACCCCACCGGCCAGCGCCCTTACCTGCACGGGTACCCTCACCGATCAGTACGGTGAACCCACGGTGAGTTTTACGACCAACGTTGCGGCGGGAATCTCGGCGTTCCTCACCTGGCCCGCAGGCGGCATCATAGAAGCGACCTCCGGCTCGACGTTAGGGATGCTGCCGATGCACGAGCCGTTGATCGCGAAGATCTTTGGTGCGGAGATGGCCGATGCACTCACGAGCGGCTGCAAAGCGGTGGCGATTGCAAGCGGCACCTTCCCGGTCGATACGTCGGGAACAGCGTACACCCCCGCAACGATAACGGGGCCACAAGCCAACGGCACCTATCTCCCTGCGGCCGTGCAAACGTTACTCACGAGTAACGGGTGGAGCGTCGATTCGACGGGCTGCGTCACCAACTCGAATCCAACCCTGAACGGCCAAGCGCCGATCGTGGTGTACGAACCGAGCGGCACGAGCGCAACGTATCAAGGAAGCGCAATTAGTTGCAAGAACGTCGCCTCGCTCGGGCAAGCGAATCCGTTGAGTCAAGCAGGCGCGCAGGTAGAATTCCCGGTGATTCCGGGATCGAAGGCAGGCTCGTGTACGGTCACGATCACCGCGTCTCTCGCGCCGTCCGGCACGCCCGCGCCAGGAAGCGGACTCGTTCCGGTGCAGGTTACCTCCGCATGTGCAACGCTTGCCGATAATTGTCTCTATATCGGGATGAACAATGCGGCTCCGAGTTACTTCGGCGCTCCACCTACAGGCGGATATGGATGGGGCGCAGCCTTTACTTGGAACGGAAGCAGTTGGGTGGAGCAGATGGCGGCTGCTTACAATCCTTCCTATCAAAAATGCACAACAAAGATCGTTTTTGGAAGTCCCGTGACAACCTGTAGCGGGCCTATCCAACCTGCCTTTACGCAAGTCGTTCTTCCGCCGATGAACAGCACGATTTATACACTCGGCTCCTCACCAGCGCCGCCAACCGTGGTGCAATCGGCGTATTCGACGTACTCCAGCGGAGTCTATCGGTATCAGATCGAGTATAGTTGCACGAGTGAAAATGGCGTCGATGGCGTTGGGGGACCTACGTATCCGACGACGCAACCCGCTTCAACGAACGGCTTACCGACGATTACCACAGGAACCACCGGCGTCGGCCTCTGTGAACAAAACTTCGTGGGATTGTAAACGGCGCAGACAACACCCGATCTGTAAGATTAAAACAAGGAACGACGCCCGCGCCGTTCCTTGTTTTAATTGTCTCCTTGCGCCGTTTTTTACGGCCAATTCGGGACGTTCGGATCGGTGAACGAGCGTGGATCGATGGGGAACTCCGCGCTCTCCATCGCCGAATGAACACCTGGAACATAGGGAACCCATTGCCCCGCGAACCATTCGGCATTATCCGCGTAGTTAATTGCGATGTTCCCAGGTACGAAAACTAGCGCCACTCCGCTTTGGCAACTCAACCCACCCGATTGGCCTTCGTTTCCGGTCGTGATGCTGCCGAAGGCGTTTCCCGGCCACGGGGCATTGGCGTAGTTCGGGCTCTGCTGGTAGGTATTCGTCGCCCGCACGTTCTCCAACAGCCACTCGTCGATGCTTCCCGCTGCAAGTCCGTTCGCCGTACGCTCGTTCTGCCAATCGACGAAGCACGGAGCCTCGGAGGTGGCATTGAGCGTTGCAAGGCGGTACTCGCCGTTGGTTTCCCACGGAGCCGGAGTGATCGTCGGCACCGGAGGCAACGTTGGGGCGCTCAAGAGTTGATTGCCCCCCGTCAAGGTCACGTTGTCGTGAACGGTCGCCTGGATCGTTCCGGTATCCGTGGTGGAGTCGTTCCCGATCACGAGCAGGTAGTGGCCGTTAGGGGCACCGTTCAGCACGAATTGGCCGGTGGGGTTGGTGGTTGCTTGCGGCGAGGGGAGCGGGGTTGGGCACCCGTCGTTCTCCGGGGTGATCGAGGCGGGCGCGGGGGTTGCTCCGCAGGGGCCCCACGGCATCAGCACCACGCGCACACCGGCCAGCGGATTGCCGTTGGCATCATCCACAACCACACCCGAGGCGTTCGTGGTGTTGCTTTGCGGGCCAGCGCTCGCGACCGGGCTCGCGACCGGAGTTGGCGTCGAACCGCCACCGGGGAGCACCGGGCTCGATCCACCGCCTCCGCCGCAGGCGACAAGGCTCAAGACCACTGCAGCCGTCGCCAGGGCGAGAGCATAGAGACCGTGTTTCGCAATCATAGGAACGATTGTTCGCGGCTTGTAAAGCGGACGCCCTGCTGGAGAACGATGACGGCGCGAGCGATCCTGTGTCAGCGACGGCGTAATTTTCCCCGGTTTGGACGGTGTAATCTTCCCCACCCAATCCGCTCATTGGGGGCTAGCGCATCTCCCTTCCGATCAACGCCACGGTGACGGCATGGAATCCCGCGTCGTGTTCCTCGGCAATTGCCGCAAAGCCAGGGATCAACAGTTTCTCGAATGGCGCATGGCCCGCTGCGCCACCGGCTCCGCAGCAAACCTATGGCGCCAACGGATTGTTAACGGTCACGCAACCGCTGCCTGCAATGACGAACGTATCGCAGAACATCACGTTCGCGACGACCGGCACGACGCGTACGGCGTCAGCGTGTACGGCAACCGTGCAAACGACCGATCACGACGGCCCGCAGGCGGGATCGTCGAAGCGACCTCCCGCTCGACCTTAGCGATGCTGCCGATGCACGAGCCCTTGATCGCCCAACTCTTCGGTGCGGAGATGGCCGATGCGCTCACGACGGGATGCCAAGCCGTGGCGATTGCGAGCGGCACCTATCCCACGTCGTACACGCCCGCATCGCTTTCGCAGTTGCCCGCAAGCGCGCAAGCGTTGCTCGCGAGCAACGGCTGGAGCGTCGATACGACGGGCTGCGTCACGAATGCAAATGCCGCCCTCAACGGCCAAGCGCCCATCGTCGCCTACGAACCGGGCGGCACGAGCGCAACGTATCGGGGCCATGCGCGTAATTGCAGTAACATCGCATCGCTCGGGCTGCCGAATCCCGGTGATTCCGGCGCGCAGGTGTTCGCCCCGGTGATTCCGGGATCGACGGGAGGCAGTTGTTCCGTGATCATCGGCGACCCCAATCCCCCGGCGAATCCCACCGATGGAAACGGGCTCGTGAAGGTCGAGGCGATCGGCCCCTGCATCAACGGCGCAACGCTGGCAATCGGCGATTCCTGCCTCGCGTCAATATCTGGCGGTAGAAGCGATGGCGGCTGCTACGAGAGTTCGAGCGGCGCTGGATGAGCTCGGGGACGCTCTACTATACGGCAGGGGGCCAACGGGGATCGCGGCACCGACGACGACGCGCGTCGGGATCAGTGGCAGCAGTATGCCGCTCTTCACGCGCATCGCGCCGGGAACGATCGCGATTACGGGCTACGCGGCGTGGCTACATTGGTCTACCGGGAGCGGCACGAGTGAAGCGAAATGTACGCGAGTATACTCGTTCATCCCGGATGGCGCGATCACGCTGAACTAATACGGCCGTCACCCCTGCGTTCAAAAAATGGAGTGACCTGCGTTCCCCTGCGCCCGGAACGTAGGCGGCGAATTACCCTGCAAAGCGATTCGGCTGCTCTCGACCATCGACTCATCCCCCGCTCATCGCCGCGATTGCGTAGTTCGCGTGCAAGTTCCTCGGCGTACGGGTCGCCGGCGCTACGCATATCGTTGAGCGTGTCTTCGGCGAACGCTCGGATGCCCGCATCACATGCGTTCTTTGCGGTAAACGCCGCAATCTCCGGGGTAACAAATCGCTGAAAAAATAACCGGACATCTTCAAGCGAGTAAATGTCGAGTTGCGCGCGATAATCTGCTTCGATCTTGGTTTCCAAGAAACGAATATCCGCCTCATCGTGCCCTCGCCCTGTATCCATTTTCGTTACGACGAGATCGATTGCATCGAGCATTTTTAATTTCTCTGCGACCCATATTCCTCGCTCCCAGGCGCGATCGAAGTCTGAAATATCAAGATTTCTTGGCGATCGAAAAATATCAATGGGGCGGTCTGCCCCCAGAAGACGAATGACACGATCTTCCGTGACGACTTGAGCGATCTCTTCTGATTCGATACGTGTAAATGCGCCGGTTTCGCCGGAGACACGAGATACTGTGAGCCCATTTTCTACGAACGCACGGATCGAACGCGCCCAAGCGTCAACGTGTTCCATGGGTTCTAAGGCAACTCTGATCTACGTTCATTTGCGCCGCGAAATCGAGCCTATAATGCAATCGCGCGCGGGTTTCGCTGCTTTCCAAGCGAAATCGGCCCTCTACGGCGGCTAATTCGAGGGATTATCGTCGGTTATTCCGACCTCGAGAGACAGCTACGCCGTGGATAGGCGCAATAGTTTCTTTTTGACGGTTACCAAATTGG